>ERZ1035025.35-NODE-35-length-87875-cov-24.125894_pt1 | contig 87875 bp, 85 predicted proteins | sample MGYA00520619_ERZ1035025 | MGnify/ENA primary metagenome ERZ1035025 (study PRJEB33766, sample SAMN09781742) | gut metagenome | biome: gut microbiome | host: Homo sapiens | place: Madagascar | study: EMG produced TPA metagenomics assembly of the PRJNA485056 data set...
CTTCATATTCTTCCATTACCCTCAGTTTCATAAATATAAGAAAAAAGAGCAGTCTTTTTCCCCTAATTTAGGGGGGGCTGCTCTTTTTTTCATGTCAACCTCATCTGAATTATTGATATATTTTTTCATTAAGGTTAGGAATTTTTCTTCTATTTATTCTATTTTTTCTCAACACCTAAAGTAACTTTCTCACCATTGATGTTCCATTCTTTTTCGTATCCGACAACTTCTCCAGCTTTCACTTCATCTGCTAAAACATCTCCAGCGATCGCTGCTTCGTTTCTTCCGATGATATCTGCGGCTTTGTCTGATCCTTTGTATGAGAATGTGATATGGTCTGTCACTTCAAATCCAGCTTCTTTTCTCATAGACTGAATCTTGCTGACTACTTCACGGACGAATCCTTCTTCTAACAGTTCATCAGATAAGTTCGTATCGAGTACAACTGTCACTCCATTATCTGCTTCTGTTACGAATCCTTCCTGTTTTACCATTTCAATTAACAGATCTTCTTCTGCTAATTCTACAGGTGTTCCATCAACTTCAAATGTTAATACTCCCTTAGAGTCTAACTCAGCTTTCTCTTCATTTCCATCAACACCGGCTAAGTAGTTTCTGATTCCTCCTACTAATTTACCGTATTTTGGTCCTACAGTCTTTAACTGTGGTTTGAAGTTGTATGTTGTGAAGTTAGATACGTCATCTGTAAATGTGATGTTTTTCACATTTAACTCGTCTAAGATGATCGCTTCGTCATAATCTGGCAGTGTTGCGTCTGCTTTCACATACATCTGTCCGATTGGCTGACGGTTCTTGATCGCTGCGCTATTACGGCATGCACGTCCTAAAACTACGATCTTTAAGACAAGATCCATATCTGCTTCTAATTTCTCATCTACCTGTTCTGCATTGTATACAGGGAAATCGCATAAGTGGATACTTTCTTTTGCAGATGGATCAACACTTCTTACGATATTCTGATAGATCTCTTCTGTCATGAATGGGATCATTGGTGCTGCTGCTTTACATACAGTTACTAATGCTGTGTATAAAGTCATGTATGCATTTACCTTATCCTGTTCCATTCCTTTTGCCCAGAAACGGTCACGGCAGCGTCTTACATACCAGTTACTCATATCATCTACGAATTCCTGTAATGCTCTTGCAGCTTCAGGGATTCTGTAGTTTCCTAAGTTGTCATCCACGGATTTAACCATTGTGTTCATCTTAGATAACAGCCATTTGTCCATAACAGATAACTTATCATATTCTAATGCATGTTTTGTTGGGTCGAACTGATCGATCTCTGCATACAGTACATAGAATGCGTAAGTATTCCATAATGTTCCCATGAATTTACGCTCTCCTTCTGTAACGGCTTTTGCATGGAAACGGTTTGGAAGCCATGGGGCACTGTTTGTGTAGAAGTACCAACGGATCGCATCTGCTCCATGTTCTTCTAATGCTTCAAATGGATCAACTGCATTTCCTTTGGACTTACTCATCTTCTGTCCGTTTTCATCCTGAACGTGTCCTAATACGACAACGTTTTTATATGGTGCTTTATTAAATAATAAAGTAGAAATTGCCATCAAGGAGTAGAACCATCCACGAGTCTGGTCTACAGCTTCTGAGATAAAGTTTGCTGGGAAGTTATCTTCGAAGATCTCTTTATTCTCAAATGGATAATGCCACTGTGCGAAAGGCATAGATCCTGAATCAAACCAGCAGTCGATAACTTCTTCTACTCTGTGCATCTGTTTTCCACAGCATGGACATTTTACTGTTACCTGATCGATATATGGGCGGTGAAGTTCGATATCGTCTGGGCAGTTATCGGACATGCTCTTTAATTCTTCGATAGATCCGATAGAATGCTGATGTCCGCATTCACATTCCCAGATATTTAATGGAGTTCCCCAATAACGGTTTCTTGAGATTCCCCAATCCTGTACGTTCTCTAACCAGTCACCGAAACGTCCTTTACCGATGCTCTTTGGTACCCAGTTAACTGTGTTGTTGTTTGCGATCAGCTGATCTTTCACTTCTGTCATCTTGATGAACCAGGATTCTCTTGCATAGTAGATCAGTGGTGTATCACAACGCCAGCAGTGTGGATAGCTATGCTCGAATTTAGGAGCGTCAAATAATAATCCACGTTTATCCAGATTCTTTAATACTTCTGGGTCAGCTTTCTTAACAAATAATCCGGCAAATGGTGTTTCTTCTGACATATTACCACGTTCGTCTACTAACTGTACGAATGGCATATCGTATTTGCGTCCGACTTTCGCATCGTCTTCACCAAATGCTGGTGCGATATGAACGATACCTGTACCATCTGTTAATGTTACATATCCGTCGCATGTTACATAGAATGCTTTCTTATGCTGTTTTTCAGCAACTTTTGCTGCACAGTCATATAATGGTTCGTATTCTTTGTATTCTAATTCTTTTCCTTTGAATGTCTCTAAGACTTTGTATGCAGGTTTTCCTGCTTCTTCGTCTGCTAATTTACCAAGAACTGTATCAAGCAGTGCTTCTGCCATGTAGTATACATATCCATCAGCAGCTTCAACTTTTGCATATGTTTCTTCTGGGTTTACGCAAAGACCGATATTTGATGGAAGTGTCCATGGTGTTGTTGTCCATGCAAGGAAATATGCTTCTTCACCTACGGCTTTAAAACGTACGATCGCAGAACGTTCTTTGACGTCTTTGTATCCCTGTGCTACTTCCTGTGCGGATAATGGTGTTCCACAACGAGGGCAGTAAGGTACGATCTTGAATCCTTTGTAAAGTAATTTCTTATCCCAGATCTGTTTTAATGCCCACCATACAGATTCGATAAAGTTGTTATCGTATGTGATGTATGGGTTTTCCATATCAGCCCAGAAACCTACTGTATCTGAGAAATCTTCCCACATACCTTTGTATTTCCAAACGCTTTCTTTACATTTCTTGATGAATGGTTCCATACCGTATTCTTCGATCTGTTCTTTTCCATCAAGACCTAACATCTTCTCAACTTCAAGTTCAACTGGAAGTCCGTGTGTATCCCATCCAGCTTTACGAATGATCTTGTGACCTTTCATTGTCTGGTAACGAGGGATCATATCTTTGATAACACGAGTTAAAACGTGTCCGATATGTGGTTTACCATTGGCTGTTGGTGGTCCGTCATAGAATGTATATGTCGGATCGTCTTTTCTTTCTTCGATACTCTTTTCAAAAATTTCGTTTTCTTTCCAGAACTTTACGGTCTCTTTCTCTCGATCGACAAAGTTCATGTCAGATGATACTTTCTTGTACATCTTCATCTCTCCTTTTACTTCTTAGAAAATCTAATGAAATAGGAAATAAAAAAGGTGCCGTCCTAAAAATAGGACAACACCGTTGCTTCTAAACCACCTATTTCACATACTATCATATGTTATCCCGTTAACGGAGGATACCGGCACAGCTTACTTCATTCAGCCTGCAGCTTGGGAGTGATCTTCCTTCTTATCTTACTAACATCCGGCTTCCACCGCCCCGGACTCGCTCCTGCGTTCATGATAGAAGTACTGTCTCCTTCTTCGCTTTTATCATATAGAGTTATCTTAACACTTAAAATGGCGATTCGTCAATATTGAATTGTATGTTTTCGCATTTCTTTTTGTTTATTTTGTATGGAATACTTCGTAATAATGTTTCAGGCAATCTTTAAATCCATCTTTTGCAAGTGTTACACTATCATAGTAACTTCTTTCGGCATATCCATCTTTTGTATTATCTCTTGCTGCATTTAATAAGTCTGTACAGATATTTACTTTCGCAATTCCAAGTTCTACTGCTTTGGATAAGTTTTCATCTCCAGAACCAGATCCTCCATGAAGTACTAGTGGAATAGAAACCTCGGTTGCAATTTCCTGTAATCTTTCAAAATTCAGATGTGGAATTCCTTTGTATTCTCCATGAGCTGTTCCAATAGATACTGCAAGGGAATCAACTCCTGTCTGTTCTACAAATTTCTTTGCTTCTTCTGGTGTTGTTAACATTGTATTTCCTTCAACATGATAGCTGTCTCCTTCTCCTACGTGTCCGATTTCAGCTTCTACCGTAACATTTCTTTCATGTGCATATGCTACAATTTCTTTTGTCTTTGCCACATTTTCTTCAAATGGAAGGCTTGATCCATCAATCATAACAGAGGTAAATCCGACATCAATAGCTTTCTTAACCAACTCGATCGTAAATCCATGATCATAATGAAGCGCGATATCTTGGTTACTTTTTTCTGCGTAATATTTTACGATCGCTGCTGCTTCTTCAATACCTAATGTCGGTGTATGTACCTCCGCCAGACACACCATCAATGGGTGTTTTGTTTCTTCTGCCGCCTCGATCACTCCTTTGATATTCTCAAGGTTTACAATGTTGGCTGCTGGGACTGCGTAATGTCCTATTTTGGCTTCTTCTAACATCTTTTTACTGTTTACTAACATCTGTTTCATCCTCCCGAAAATTCATTCTAAAATTTTACTTTATAAGTTTCACTTGTATCATTTTTAAAAATTAGCTAACAGATAATCTTCTGCTTCTTTGGACCATAATCCATTATGTTCTTTTGTAATCTTAGCTAATTCTTTAAATCTAGCATCTGTTTTTCCTTTTTCTTCAAAATCTTCAATTGCTGTTAGTTCAAGATTCTTTCCAAGATACATCAGTTTCTTTCCTCCTGGAATCTTTGGAAGATTCAATATCGTATCGATCTGTGCATCAATTCCCCCGATATGCGTGATCATAACAGCTGGATCTAATCTTCCTTCTCCTGCAAGTTTTAAACATTCTTTCATATCATCGGTATTCCCACCGCTTGATCCTACCAGATGGTGCATCTTATAATGTACGTCAAAGAAATTAAACATCGCAGATAATTTTGGATCCACTGGTCCTGCAAAGAAGTTTAAGCATCCGTCAAATCCTAAAATCTCATCTGCCATCTCGATCACTGGTCTGACTGGTGCATATACAGATACATCATCAAATCCTGTTCCACCAGTTAAATCTCTTAATGTCTTCACTGGGTCATCGACTTTCGCAGTATTGACAAAATGGATTTCAACACCTCGTTCTTTGGCATATTCTTCTGTAAATAATTCACTAGCTCTTTTTAATCTTACTTCATCAATGTCTGTGATCACCAGTAAAGAAGGTTTACGATTACAATTTAACATATAACTGATTGCTCCTAATCCCATTGGACCGCAGCTTGCAAGAAGTGCACTCTTTCCACCTTCTACAATTCCCATCTTATGTTCATAAACACCACGTTCACTGTGGTACATAGAATGGAATGCTCCAATGATACAGCTCATAGGCTCCGCCAGTGATGCCTCAAAAAATGCACTGTTTTCATCAAAAGGTAATAAGCAGTCTTTTTCCATTACAATTGGCGGAACTTTGATAAAGGTTGCTGCTCCTCCGCAGTATTCATAAGAATATCCGATGGCTGCCATAGAACCTTTGATATTGATCGCTGGCTGCATGGTATATTTTGTTCCAACTTGATATTTATCTTTCCACTTCGCCCCAACTTCACGAATGATTCCTGCAAATTCATGTCCTACGATGATCGGATGTTCGCTGATATCATCGTTGACTCTCTGATGTTTTGCTCCCTGAATAGATTCTTTGTAAGTAGACATGCAGACACTGTCAGTGATCAGTTCCATTAAGATCTCATCGTCTTTCAGTTCTCCCATATCAAATTCTTCTAATCTTAAATCTGATTCCCCATAAAGTCTGACTGCTCTTGTCTTCATAGCTTATCTCTTTTCCTTTCTGTTTGTGTTGCGTGGTCACATGACCATGTACATTGTCATTTGATATTTTTTATTATAGATTCGACGTTTTTATTTGTCAATACAATTTTTTATTTTTCCATCACACAAAAAGTGCTGATTTACAAGATTTTTACAATAAAAAAGAAGCTGATATGCTTACTTTTATTTGCATATCAGCTTCATATTCTTATCTCTATATTATTTTAATAATAACTCTGCCGTCGGCACATCTGTTACCAACACATTCACTAATCCACCTGCGATCGCACCTTTGATTGCTTCAATCTTATCTTTTCCATAAGACATTCCGACTCTGACTGGTATCTTTGCGATCTTATCCAATGAAATTCCAACCATTTTTCTTTTCAGATCCTCATCAACCGTCTGGCCATTCTTGTCATAAATCCTTCCAACGATTTCTCCAACGGCACCTTTTCTCACTAGTTCCTTGTATTCTTCCTTTGTCCGTATTTCTGCCTTGATAATCGAAGAATCGTCCTGCATCGATCCGATTCCGATCAATGCAATGTCCGCTGTTTCTGCCATATGAAGAACTTTGGCGATTTCATCAATACTTTCGATCAACTCTTTTTCTTTTGTACCTTCCACATACATTGGTGCAGACAAGTTATAACTTGCACAGTGTAATAAATTTCCGACTTTCGTTGCAAGTGTATTGGAATATGTTGTTGTATTCCATGAATCTGACTGTATCGCTCCCGGTGTTCCAAGAAATGGAACAACTTTTACATTCTGAAATGAAAGAGATCTAAGACGTTCATCTTTCGCCAACTGCTCCACAAATTCATGCATGGCTCTTCCCCATGTCATTCCAAATATCATGTTTTTTTTCAAAACTCTTAGAATATAGTCTACCGCTTGAAACGCTACTTCTTGATCCGATGACTGTTCATATGCCGGAACAGCGATCAATGCTTCTGTCAATCCATATTTTTCTTCTAATTTCCGTTCCAATGCAAGATCACTTTGTTCGGGATATTGAATCCTGATCTGAACATACCCTTCATTTCTCGCCTGAATCAATGCTCTGGAAATACTGGTTCTTGATGTATGTAATTTTTTCGCAATCTCTTGTTGCGATAATCCATCACGGTAATAAAGTTCTGCTACTTTTATTAAAAAACGATCACTTTTCATCTGGCTTCCTCCGTCGTGAATATGCCACATTTCATATGTGACTTTCTATATTTATATTATCTGGTTTTTTATTTATTTTCAATGCACATTTTTATATTTTCTTAATCTGTTTTATCGGATATTTTGATTGTACGAAAACAAAGATCATGATCTTATCTTTTTATCAGATTTTACGCTTTCTTAACGTTTTATTTACTAAATTTTATAATTTTTGTATATAATTATATGTTAAAATAGTAGTTAACTAATGTTAGATGGTTTAAATACAAATATAAAACCAGAAGGGAGATAAATTCATGTTAAGAATTGGAATTTTAACCAGTGGCGGCGACTGTCAGGCATTGAATGCTGCCATGCGTGGTGTAATAAAAGGTTTAATTGTAAAGAGAAATGATCTGGAGATCTATGGTTTCCGCGATGGATATAAAGGTCTGATCTACGATATTGCTGACCGTATGACACCAGATGATTTTTCTGGAATTTTAAACCGTGGAGGTACAATTCTTGGAACTTCCAGACAGCCATTCAAAAAGATGCGTATTCCTGATGAAAACGGTCTTGATAAAGTCAAGGCAATGAAAAATAATTATCGTAAATATAAATTAGACTGTCTTGTAGTCCTTGGCGGAAACGGAACTCACAAAACTGCAAATATGCTCCGTGAAGAAGGTTTAAATGTTGTAACACTTCCAAAGACAATTGACAATGATCTTTGGGGAACTGAGATGACATTCGGATTCCAGAGTGCCGTTGATATTGCAACTGATACGATCGACCGAATCCATACAACAGCTTCTTCTCACAGCCGTGTATTTATCATCGAGGTTATGGGGCATAAAGTCGGACATGTTACCCTGCAATCAGGAATTGCTGGTGGAGCTGACGTAATCCTGCTGCCTGAAATTCCTTATGATATTGATAAAGTAGCCGAAGTTGTAGAAAACCGCTTTGCAGCTGGAAAGAAATTCTCGATTATCGCAGTTGCTGAAGGTGCAATTTCAAAAGAAGATGCGAAGTTAAAGAAGAAACAGTATAAAGCAAAACTTGCAGAAAGAAGATATCCTTCCGTTGCTTATGAGATTGCAGCTGCATTAGAAGAAAAAACAAATCGTGAAATCAGAGTTACCGTTCCTGGTCATACACAGCGTGGTGGCGCTCCTTGTGCTTACGACCGTGTACTTGCTACAAGAGTTGGAGCATATGCCGCTGAATTGATCCTTAATAAAGAGTATGGCTATATGGTTGGTATCGTTGATGGAGATACAAAAAAGGTTCCATTATCTGAAGTTGCCGGAAAATTAAAATATGTTGATCCGAAGTGCCAGATGATTAAGGACGCTAAGACGATTGGAATAAGTTTTGGGGAGTAAATTGTAGTTTGATGACGGAAATTATTGGTGGAATATTATAAAAATGGTTATATGTCTGCGACGCGCTCTCGCTCGACTCACTACGCAGCTGTACTAAGCTCCTGAATGATCTTACGATCATCCACTCGCTAAGTGCAGGCGTGTTCCTACGGTCGCCGACATATAACCATTTTTATAATATTCAAATAATTTACGTAATTCAAATCACTATACAGTGTGTATGTTGTATGGTATTGATTAATAATTTTTGTATTCATTAACAAAAGTTTAGCTAAAATCTACAAGCACCGATTTGTAGGGTAGTTTGATGAACTGAAGTTATTGGTGGGGGTGAATATTTTACTATATTAGCATTTATAATAAACATCTGTCTACCACTACAAAAATTGAAAAACAATAATGTTTAACATACATCCATCAGCCTGAATTTTCTTATTTTTATGATTGAAAGTCTTCAGGTATTTAGAGAAAAAATGAAAGATAGCATGTGAGCAACGATCGAATTCCATAGGAGTTTTGACGGAATCGCAGCTGGATCGGGCAATTGTTTGAGCGTCAAAGACTACTGGTTTCAGTAACTTTCAACGCGAGTTATTGCAGGAGATCCAGCGAATAGGCGTTCTGTCAAAACTCCGTCAATGGAATTCGTGTTACTCACATGCTATCTTTCATTTTTTCTCTAAATACTCGATGACCTTCAACTCATACAAATTAAAATTTAAGATCCCCCACAATCTGCTGAACCGTCAAATGATTCTTCTTAAGAAGTTCTTCAATATCATATCGATCTAACAATTCCTTCTTCACGCCATAATTCAGCACTTTCACATCAGAATCCCCATAGAATCGTGCAATCTTTTCTCCGAATCCACCTTCTAAAAATCCATCTTCTAATGTAATAACTACATCATGATCTTTCTTTAGATCTTCTAATAATACTTCATCAATTCCAGTAATATAATATGGATTTATCACAGTTGCTTTTGTTCCTGTCTTTTCTTCTACTGCTTTTGCAACTTCACATCCCATATTGTAGAATGTTCCAAGTCCAATGACTGCAACTTTGCTTCCTTTTTCTGTGACTTCATATTTGTTTAACTGACTGAAATCTTTTGTTATTTTTTTACCGTCAGAGATCATTTCTCCACCTGGAAGTTTGATCGCGACTGGATATTGATCCTGATCGATACTCCAGTCCAACATTGCCAGATATTCTTCTTTTGTTGTTGGTGCGAGGTATACTAAGTTTGGAATATTGCTCATCATTGGAATATCCTGTAATCCAAGATGAGTAACATCATTCATTCCATAAACAGATCCCCAGAAAGTCACGATCGTTGCTGCATTGCTATCGATGCACAGATCCTGTGTGATCTGGTCGTAAGTTCTCTGTACAAATGTTGAATATACTCCATAAACCGGTTTTCCACCACCTGCTGCGATTCCTGCCGCCATTGCCATTGCTGTTTCTTCCGCGATCCCAACATCGATAAACTGTTTTCCAGCTTCCTTACGTTTATCTTCTGTAAATCCCATAACTGTTGGTGTTGCAGAAGTGATCGCTACAACCTTCTTGTCTTCTTTCATTTTCTTTAACAAGTATTGTGCTGTTACACTTGAGAAATCCTCACCATCAAAGGAATCTAAAGGATTTCCTGTTTCCACATCAAATGGGGCACAATAATGCCACTCTTCTTTATGTTCCTCAGCTAATTTATATCCTTTTCCTTTTTGCGTATTAATATGAACAACAACTGCTTTTTTTGTATCCTTAACACGTTTAAATGCTTCGATCAAGTCAACGACTTTATTTCCTTCTTTGACATAAATGTAATCTAATCCCAGCGCCTTAAACAGATTACATTCCGCCTCTCCATTTGTATCACGAAGTTCTTTTAAGTTGTCATATAATCCACCGTGATTTTCTGCGATCGACATATCGTTATCATTCACTACGATGATCAGATTTCCACCTAATTCTGCGGCATAATCAAGACCTTCTAACGCTTCCCCTCCACTTAAAGATCCATCTCCGATCACTGCGATCACATTTCCATTTTCTTCTTTTAAGTCTCTTGCTTTGGCAAGTCCGAGTGCAAGACTTATGGAAGTTGATGTATGCCCAATTGTGAAATGATCATGCTCACTTTCTCCTGGATTACTGTATCCTGATACATCATCATAATGTTCTTCATATAAGAATGCATCCTTACGTCCAGTCAACATTTTATGCGGATAAGACTGATGAGAAACATCATATACGATCTTGTCTTTTGGTGACTCAAATACATAATGCATGGCGATCGTTGCTTCTACCATACCGAAATTCGGTCCAAAATGACCTCCATGTTTACTTAATTTTTTTAATAATGCATCACGGATTTCTTCTGCAAGTACATTTAACTGATCCTCGGATAATTTCTTGACATCTTCTGGACCATTGATATTTTCAATATACATCTGTTTTTCTCCTTGTCTGATTTCTTGTAAATACACTAGCAATAGTGTATGATATTTATATCATACAACCTAAAGTTAACTTTAGGTCAAGAATATTTTTGAAAGAAGGTTTTTTTCCGAATCTGAAACGTAAAGGAAACATCCGTTATTTTAGTGATAATGAATTGGAAGCGCTTCGTATTATTGAATGTCTGAAGAAATCTGGTCTTGAGATCAAAGATATAAAGCAATTTTTTATCTGGGTATCTGAAGGCAGCTCAAGCTATGAAAAAAGGAAAGAATTATTTGAAGCCAGAAAATCGGCTGTTGAAACTGAAATCCAAGAACTTCAAAAAACTCTCTCCCTCTTAAAATTCAAATGCTGGTATTACGAAACAGCAATAAAAGATGGTAATGAAGATGCTATAAATGCCATGTTGCCTGATAAACTTCCTAAAAACATACAAAAACTATATAACGAAGGTCATGAATAATTTTTTGTTGCCATAAAACTATTCGAAATAGCAATTTAATGTTAAAATAAAGACAAGGAAATGTTAAAAATGAGAGGTGATATTTTGAAAAAGAAACTTATGGTACTTTGTGCTGTCGCAATTATGATCAGCACATGCTTGACTGGGTGTAAGATGAGTTCTGGAAAAATCCGCTTCGGTTCTGCTGGAATCGGTGGTACTTACCAGATTTTTGGTGATACTTTCGCCAACCTTATCTCATCTAAGAGTAAAAAATATAACATTGAAGTAAAAACAACTGCAGGTTCCGCTGCAAATCTTCGTCTGTTATCTAAAGATTACATTCAGATGGCTGTTGCCCAAATGGATTTGATCAATGATGCTTATAACCGCACTGGTATTTTTGAAAATGATAAGAAATATCAGGGATATCGTGCTGTTGCTTCCCTTTATACAGAAGCTTGTCAGATTGTGATTCCTGCGGATTCAGACATTCAGTCTGTGGATGATCTAGAAGGGAAAAAGGTCTGCATTGGTGAAGAAGAATCTGGAACAGAACAGAATGCGTTGCAGATTTTAAATGCTTATGGATTAAATGAAAAACTTGTTGATACTGTAAATCTGAATTATACAGATGCTGCCAAGAAATTAAAATCTGGTGATATTGATGCATTTTTCTGTACCGCAGGTGTTCAGACGACTGTGATCAATGAGTTGTCAAAACAGTGTAAGATTCGTCTGGTCAGTCTTGATCAAAAAGGTATTTCTCGCCTGAAGAAATCTTATAAATTTTACACAGAATATACAATACCTGCAGGTACATATGTAAATCAGACGAAAGAAGTTAAAACTGTTGGTGTCAAAGCTGTTCTTCTTGCAAGTGATAAACTTTCCGAAGATGCGGTCAAAGACATTACACAGATTCTATTTAAGAATCAACAGCAGATTCAGTATGCACTGCCTGTAGATATTTCTTTTGATGAGAAAACTGCAGTTGATGGTATCACGATTCCATTCCATGACGGTGCTGCTGCCTATTATAAACAACATGGAATCACAGTAAATACAGAGAAAGGAAGCAATTAACCGCTGCGGTGTAAATAAATGACAATACAACTAGATATGTATCAGACGATCGCGGTTGCCGTAGTCGTTTTGATGTTAGGAAACTTTTTAAAACACAGGATTGCGATCTTAGAACGATTTTGTATTCCTGCACCTGTGATCGGCGGTGTGATCTTTGCAATCTTTACCTGTGTATGTTATGTAACTGGATTTGCCGAATTTTCCTTTGATGATATTCTAAAAGAAGTCTGTATGGTATTCTTCTTTACATCTGTTGGATTTCAGGCAAACTTAAAAGTCTTAAAAAGTGGTGGAAAATCTTTGATCATTTTCCTGATTCTTGTGATCATGTTGATCATATGCCAGAACTTTCTTGCAGTCGGTCTGTCCAAAGCACTACAGATCAGTCCTTTGGTTGGACTCTGTACAGGTTCTATCCCTATGATCGGTGGTCATGGTACCGCTGGTGCATTTGGACCTGTTCTTGAAGACTTTGGTGTTAAAGGTGCCAGCACTTTATGTACAGCTGCTGCTACATTTGGATTGATCGCTGGAAGTATCATGGGCGGTCCCGTTGGAAAACGTCTGATTGAGAAGAAAAATCTTTTAAAGACTGCAATTCCTGAAGATAACAGCCTGTTAATTGAAGAAGAGAAAAAGCATGAACGTCACACAAGTATGTATCCAGCTGCCGTGTTCCAGCTGATCATCGCCATGGGGATCGGAACGATCATTTCCAAATTGCTTTCCATGACAGGTATGACATTCCCAATCTATATCGGTGCCATGATTGCTGCTGCATTTATGCGTAACATCGGCGAATATTCTGGACAATTTACAATTTATATGGGTGAGATCAATGATATTGGTGGTATCAGCCTATCTTTATTCTTAGGAATCGCCATGATCACTTTAAAATTATGGCAGCTTGCAGACCTTGCACTTCCACTGATCACATTACTTGCAGGACAAACTATTTTGATGTTCTTATTTACTTATTTTGTAGTATTTAATATCATGGGAAGAGACTATGATGCCGCTGTATTATCTTCTGGCGTATGTGGTTTCGGAATGGGTGCCACGCCAAACGCCATGGCGAATATGCAGGCAATCTGTGAACGTTATGTCCCATCCGTCAAAGCTTACCTTCTGGTACCTTTGATCGGTAGTTTATTTGCAGACTTCTTAAATAGTCTGGTGATCACGTTCTTTATCAATTTTCTATAATCTAGAGGGAGACGATGAAAAATGTTTGGAAAAAGAAAAAAAAGACGCGAAGCAATCCGAAATAAGCTCCGTGAGAAATCAGAATATAAAATGAAAAGCGAAAATGTTGCAATACCCGAGATCCATACAAAAGATTTTGATGAGATTGAGGAACATATTGATGAAATAGAACAGGAAAAAGAAGAAAAACATTCTATTCTCTATGATAATGTAGCAATTCCTGAGGTTCATATTCATAAAAAGAAAAAATAGAATTCCGATATGCAGGATTCCAACAAAAAATGGCAGTACATTCTTCCAGTTCTGGTTAATGTACTGCCTGTTTGTTATTATGCTTCTGCTCTCATTTTTGCATATAATTGTTTTCTCACAAAGTAATAACAGATCACCTGTAATACGATTGTTATGATCCAGGATGCTGGATATGATATAAATAAAATATCCAAAGATCTATGATTCGGGAAGATCCAGAAAATCCATACGATTCTTGTTCCTACTGTCCCAATGATCGAAAGGATCATTGGCACACCAGAACGCCCCATTCCACGAAGTGCTCCAGGAAACAGATCCATAAATCCACAGAGGAAATACGTAACCGTTGTATATAACAAGATTTCCATTCCACATTGAATTACTTTTGAATTACTTGTATAGATCGTCAAGAGTTTAGGACCAAAGAAATAAGCACTGTTTCCCAAGATCATCATTGCGACAAATGATAAGATCAGACAGTCGATCAAGACACGATCCATTCGTTTCCATTTTCCAACACCATAGTTCTGACTGGTAAAACTCATGCAAGCCTGTGTCACTGCATTTACCGTAACATACAAAAATCCAAAAATATTATTTGCTGCCGTATATCCTGCCATTGCGATCGATCCAAAAGAATTCACTGATGACTGCAATAATACATTAGAAAAATTAATAACAGTGCTTTGAATTCCTGCTGGAATTCCCACCTGAAAAATCTGTTTTAAATATTCCTTTTGAATCTTTAATTTTGAAAAATGCAGTTGGTAACTTGTTTCTGATCGATACAGACATCGAAGCACAAGTATACTTGAAATCAGCTGTGATATTACCGTTCCGATCGCAACTCCTGCAACGCCAAGATGAAAAATGATAACCAGACACATGTTAAGACCTGCATTTGCAATTCCAGCAACGATCAAATAAAACAGCGGACGTTTTGTATCTCCGACCGCTCTTAAAATGGATGCTCCATAATTATAAAGCATAAAAAACGGCATCCCCATAAAATAAATTCTCATGTAAAGAGTGGAAAGATTGATCACATCATCTGGTGTATCCATTAATTCTAATACTGGTTTTGCAAAGATCAATCCTACAAAGACCATAATAATTCCGCTGATCAGCGCCAGTGTGATTGCCGTATGAACGGTTTCAGACATTTCTTTATCTTTGCCCGCCGCATAAAATCTTGCGGATAAAACATTCGCTCCAAGGGATATTCCAATAAATAAATTGGTAAACATATTGATCAGGGCAGTAGTTGATCCAACCGCTGCAAGCGACTGGCTCCCACTAAATCTTCCAATAACTATAATATCCACTGCATTAAACATCAGCTGCAAAATTCCGGATAACATCAATGGTAACGAAAATGAGATCAGTTTATCCATAATCGTTCCATTGCACATATCAATTTCATATTTATTACGTTTTATTGTTGAACTCATTGCCTTACTCAAATACCTTTTTTATACTGTCATAGTGCAGGAAAATCCCTTCCTGTGCAAATACTTTGATCTCATCTATTGAGGCAAACATATAGCCGTCAATCTCTGCTTTCTGAAAGTTTACATCACTGTCATCGATATCTAATGTAAAACGATAAACATCTACAAAATAGTTATCTCCTTCTCCTGGATTCTCTCTCTTATATGTAAACATATATCCGCCTTCAGCATCTTTAACATCCAGTCCTGTTTCTTCTTTCACTTCACGAAGAACTGCATCATAAGATGCTTCCCCTGCCTGTGCAGCACCACCAGATACTTCCCACCATCCTGGTGCCCATGCCTTTGTCATAACTCTCTTTGTGATCAAAAATTTGCCATCTGATCTTCTAATGACTCCAAGAACTGTCAGATGATATTCATCATCTTTTAATGTCCAGTCATTTCTCTTCATTGTACGGCCTGTCAGTTGTTTATTCTTATCGTAAATGTCCCATCTTTCTTCCATTTTTGTATTTCTCCTTGGGTGTGTTTCTTTATTAATCTTAACATTTTACGAAATTTATTGCAAATTGTGATTTGTAGGTAGTGTTGCATGTATGAGTCAGAAAGAAGATAAGAAAAAATATTTATAAGAATACAGGGCGACACTCCGCATTTTTGAAAGCGTTTTTTACAAATCGCTGATTCGCGCCCGTTCCTTTGATAACTCCCTGGCTGCGAGCCAAAATGCCCGCAGCTACGGTCAGACAATCAACCACAGGGCGCTGCGAATTTGTAAAAAACGCATTCAAAAAGTGCTCATGTTGTCACCCTGTATTCTTATAAATATTTTTTCTTATCTTCTTTCTGACTCATACAACGGAACGCTATTCAAATCACTACACAATGCGTGTGTTAAACTATATTGGCTGATAAGTTTTGTATTCGTTGATGGAAGATAAATAAACTCTCAGACACCGATTTGTTGGAATGTTTATGAAGCATAATAACATTACTTTCTGTCTGAAAGTTCCCTATTTTACAACCAATACTGTCCTCCATACACACCACTTGAATTTTTCAATCTTGTAATTGTCCACACTTTAGACTTCAGGTATATGATAAAAAATAAATAAGCAACCGAAAGCGATGCATTGGAATTTTGCCATATTTTGAATAAATTCGCAGCCCAATTGGACGAATGTCTGAGCTTCAAAGACTTTGGTCTTAGACAAAACTCCAGAGCGAGTTTTCGTAGGAAATTGGGCGAATCAGCGATTTGTTCAAAATATGAGCAAAATTCCACCGCATCGCTTTCGGTTGCTTATTTATTTTTTATCATATACTCGAAATCTACAGTTGGCCAACACACAAATTAAAATTTCTCTTGTGCATAAATAGATATATTCCCATTCACGCCATAAGCAATCACACAGACAATAACAAACAGCACCATATCAGCTCCTCCAAACACTTCTAATCCAATCATGATCGGTGCGATCAGTGTATTTGTTGCGCTTCCAAAGACTGCTGCATATCCTAGTGCTGCACATAACATTGGTGGTAATCCAAGTAGACCTCCAAGGATCACTCCAAGAGATGTTCCTATCGAAAACAGTGGTGTAACTTCTCCACCCTGAAATCCAATTGCCAGTGTAAAAATCGTAAATAATAACTTTAGGAGCCAATCATAACTATAGATTGTCTGTCCTGCGAATCCTGCTGAGATTATATTTGTTCCAAGTCCACTATATCTTGATCCGTGAATAATAAACAATAATGCTGCTAATGGAATTGCCATAACTCCGATTCTTAAATACTGATTCATGATCGTTTCTCCCATGAATACTTTTAACTTACTTAATGAAAAAGAAAACAATCTTCCAGTCAGTCCAAATAAAATTCCAAGTATGATTACTGATATGATCGTTTTCGTACCAGTTAAATTTATGGTATTTTTAATTGCAACTGAAAATTTTTCTAACCCCAGGCTATGAGATGTAAATGCTGCTATATATGCAGACGCCAATGCTGGCAGTAGTGCTTCATAATCCATTTTCCCGATTACGATTACCTCGATTGCAAAGAATGTTGCACTTAATGGTGTCTGAAATAACCCTCCAAATCCTGCTGCCATACCGATGACTAACATTATTCTTCCATTCTCTGGGAAGTTTAATTTTCTTCCGAGTGCATGAGACAGGGTTGCTCCGATCTGAACTGCAACTCCTTCTCTGCCAGCACTTCCTCCGAATAGATGCGTTAACCATGTTCCGATCATTACTAATGGAATTAGTAGTAATGGGATGGCATCTGTTTTTTGCTGGCCAACTTCGAAAATGAGTTTCATTCCTTTTAGACTTAGTTTGCTGAATACGTAATATATTGCTGTGATCACGAATCCGGCAATTGGCAGAAATGGCAGTAAGTATTGATAATGTATGGTTCTGAAATCTGAAATTGCGATCAGTACTCTTCCAAACAAGGCGTCGATTGCACCTACAATGATTCCTACAATGACTGCCATGATAAAATATTTTAGCAATTGTATCATATAATCTTTCTTTTGCATTTTCCTAAAATCCTTTCTTTTTTATATAATCCAAACATCAAAAAAGCTGATAACCCCTGTGTTCATTACACAGAAGTCATCAGCTTAATAAGCGGTTTCGAATCTCTTCGAGGGAGAACTTCATTCCCTTTTTCTTTTGTTAAGATAGCATATTTTTTATTTTGTGTCAATTTTGTAATTTATTCTAATATTTCTTTTACTTCTGATTCTTCAATATTGCATTTTTCTGCTATTTGTGCTATTGTACAACCTTTTTGTGATAATTGAAAAACTTTTTTAGTCAATTTAATTCCTCTTTTTCTCCTTCCTTTATTGCTGTCCTCATTCGACTCACTTCATCACTAACTGCCATTTCTTCCCTCAGATACAGATAGCGTTCTTTCTCATCCTGACTCATCTTATACATCTCTTGCTTCACCGCCTCTCTATACGGATTCCCACGAATTATCTCTTCAACTTGCTGCCAGTCTTTTGCTGTCTGTTTTTCTTCTTCTGTTGCTGATTCTATTTGTTTTAATTGCACCACATGAAATTGAAACTTACTACAATACTCTTCTTGATATCGATTTTGTATTTCGATATTAATTTTCTTTTTATTATTTAAACACCAGTTTACAACTTTATAAATGACAGACTTGTTGACAAATCAACTGTTTTAAAGCCTTTATCATAGTCTCTGATTTTATATGTGTTTCGATATTTTTCACGAAAGTGACAAAAAATATCTGTTTACGAATTTCCTGACTTAATTCAAAACGAAACTCCTGTACACTTTTTGTACGGTATTTAGAAAAATATTTATCCTGATAAGGCAGGATCTTCATAACACAGTAACTGATATTAATCAGGTTTACCAGCATTTCTATTCCCTTGCGACTCCGTACCATATAGTCGCAAAAAGACCAGAACGTTTTCTGTTCATAGTAGCCGATTTCGATCTTCCATCGAAAGGCATATAGTAACAGCGGATATAGTTTACTGGATCATGATCTGTCTGGTCAGAAGATGAGTGTTCTTCCTCCGTACAAAAGACCTTCAGATCTTCTGAAAAGATTGTGCTGAAAAATAGACGTTTTGTGCCGTTTCCTTTTTCAGTATCCGTGACAGAAGCAAGAACTTCCCGGTCGCCAAAGATCTTTGTGAAAACCCGGCGGACACCTGTATAATAATCACCGATCTTTTCCTTGGAAAAAGTAAAATCTGTTTCAACGCAAAGCCGTTTTCCATGCTTGGCAGGACGTCCTCTGCGCCCAGTCCGTTCAGGAGCGAGATCATACATGACAGAATCAATCCTTGCATTGCCAATGAGATCAAGGTTTGGATATTCATCAATAATAGAGACCAGATTTTTCTTTGTATACCAGCTGTCACAGAGAATAATGACATGTTCTTTGCTGAGGAATTCAGGCATGACCTGACGGATCATGGAAGCTGCCAGTTCCAGTTCAGATTCTTTTTTCTGCCACATACGATAGCCAAGAGGAACAGACAGGTAAGATATCTCATCATGATCCAAAACAGGCACGCATAGCATGATACTTACAAAACAGTGTCCATTGAGATAGTTGGAACCATTGTGTGCAACATGATCGAACAGTTTTGAAACATTTTCAAATTTTTTGCCAAACTTGGATACCATGGTATCATCAACACATAGAAAAACCGGATGTGTTTTCAATGGATTGGGTATCAGCTTTAAAGCAGTACGGACTGTAATATTCATAAAGTTTGAATAATCAACCTTTGCATAGGAACAGGCATAATAAAAAACATTCAATGATTTTTTTGTAATGCCAGATAAAAAATGGTGATACAAAAAGCGAATGGAATGTGCGGATTCCAATGCAAGTATTGACAATATCAGTAGAAAAAGAGAATCTGCTGTAGATACAGAAAAAGTTTCAAAATAAATCAAAAAATATCGGCGAAGTCTACCAATCAGAGTTTTTTCGTTGTATGTGGTGTTATTTAAATAATACATACAAAAAAATGGAACTGTCTTATTACAATTCCATTTTTCAATAAATTTATTCTATTATGCCTGTTCCAGCTTATCTCTTAAGAAATCATTTGCATCTATAATTACCTGTTTCCAGTCATCATTTCCGACATACCAGAATTCTCCTACAAACATTCTGACTCCCAGTCTTTTTAAAGTCTTTATATTTCTTACAAACTCAGTATGTCCTGTTCCAAATGGGATTTCTCTATATTTTCCTGGAACTGTCTCTTTTAAATGTGTTGCAAAAATATGACCTTTTCCTGTCATTATGTCTTCATTCACATCTACATTATATAGAAGAGAAGCATTTTTCAGATTACCGATGTCTGGATATACTCCAAGATATGCCTGATCCACATCTTTTACATATGCCATAGCCTTTTCTACTGTATCCATAAAAGGTGTTTCCATTGTTTCAAATCCTAGCAATACCCCCTGCTTTGCTGCCATGATCGCAGCCTCTTTCAGATTCATCTTAAAATAATCTCTTGTTTGAAAATCGCCTTCTTCATAATATACATCATACCCGGCAAGCTGTATGACTCGTACTCCTAATCTTGCTGCCAGACAAATGGCTTTCTCCATGATTTCCATTCCTCGTTCCCTAATCTTTGGATCATGTGAGCCTAATGGATATTTTCGATGACCACTTAAACAAATAGATTTTATAGGAACTCCTGTTTTTTCGATTGCCTTTTCTATTTCATCCACTGACTGGTCAAGTCTTGCAAGCTTTTCTTCTGTCTCATCAATGCTCATTTCCAGATAATCAAAACCTGCTTCTTTTACCACTTTCAGTTTTTCTTCCCATGAAAGTGTGTTAGGCATACTTTTCTCATAAAGTCCCAGATAATATTCTTTATTTTGATTGACCATAATACGCCCCCGGACCATGTTTACGGTTAAAATGTTTCTCTAATAATGTCTGCTGCATTGACCCAATTTCTGAATTTTTGACCAGCATCGCAATTGCGTTCATTTTTGCACATTCCTCTAAAACAACCGCATTATGAACTGCATTAAATCCATCACTTCCCCATGTAAATGGTCCATGACTATGTACTAAAGCTCCTGGTACTCTCTCTGGATCAATTTCTCTTTTTTGGAATTCCTCTACAATCACTTTTCCTGTCTCTAATTCATAGCTTCCCTTTATTTCTTCATCTGTCATGAATCTGGTACATGGAACTGCTCCATCAAAATAGTCTGCCTGCGTCGTCCCTAACGCAATAATATCTTTTCCTGCCTGTGCAAAACCAGTTGCCCATGTGGAATGTGTATGTACAACACCGCCAATTCCTGGCCAGTTTCGATAAAATTCCAAATGTGTATCTACATCAGAACTTGGTCTTAATTCTCCCTCAAGAATATTTCCTTCAAGATCTACAAGAACAATATCTTCCGCTGTCATCTTGCTGTATTCTACTCCACTTGGTTTAATTGCAACAATTTCTTTTTCCCGGTCAATCTCTGATACATTTCCCCATGTAAATGTAACTAATCCATGCTGTGGTAATAATAAATTTGCCTCTAATACTTTCTGTTTTAATTCTTCTAACATAAAATCCCTCGCTTATTAAATGTATTCAGGTTTTATTCTGTTACAAAGTATACAGCTGCTTCATTTGCTGTGTGATTTGCTGCTACAATGATATCTCTGTCTTTTTCGTTAACTACACACAGATTTGCAGGACCTACTCCTTTTTCTATCATTGTGACTTTATATTCTCCATCTTCATAAGTAACAGCAAATAATTCACAATCTTTTCTTCTTACGCCACATACAAATGCATTCTGTCCAGCTAATTTTGTTCCAACAAGGGCATGTGCAAAATCGATTTCATTATCGTACTTCCAGACTTTTGTATATTTTCCATCAATCTTTTTATAAATCTGAATCGTATCTCCATGAAATTCTTCGATTGTCATGATCTCATCTTCACCGTCATTATCAATATCAATCGTTGCTATTTCTCCGATATGCCCTTCCATGATCAGTTCTGTCTTCCACTGGCCTCCTCGTTTCTCTGGTGCACTGACACGAAGGATTCCCTGATCACTTCCAAAATATCCGACATCTTTTCCACCTTTTTTTGTCTGCCAAAATCCATGATTTCTATATAATCCATCTACTAAAATTTCAAGTTCTACACCTTTTGATGGATCTTCTGGTAATTCTGCAACGTAAATACGTCCCGGTACACTCCAGTCATTCTTTTCTTTTTTGGATGTTGCAACCGTTGCTGCGATCAGATAATTAATTCCGTTCGCATGAAAAATACCAAAACGATGCACATATGGAATAGATACTACATCTTTAAATTTCCATTCTCCATCCTCATATTTTCCCCATACGATCTTAGCTAAAGATGGTGTTACTTTTAAATAAAATTCCTGTACTGCAAGAAATTCCTTCTCTTTTCCTGGAATTGGAACGATTGACATACATCCACCTGGTATTGTCCAGACATTTTGTTTCTTTTCGAAATCTTTTCCATAATACATGTTGCAGGCAACTTCTGGATCTTCACTTGCAAGTAGTACATGATTTTCTCCATCAAAGGAAATATTGCTTGCACAGTAGCATCTTTTCATCTCATCTAAATATTTTTTCTCAATTTTCATGGTTTTTTCTCCTTTTTTGGGTATAAGAAAAGCTGCATAATGCAGCTTCTCTATTCTTCTATAAAATACGTTTTACTGCGAATTGTCTGATTATCCAATTTCAATATCAAAATCATCTTTCAATTCTTCATCTTCATGTACTGTTTCAACTGGACGCGCTGGTTTTGTTACAGAAACAATTACCGCTGTAACCATAGCTCCGATCAACCATGCTGCAATCCATAACATTGGATTACTTGCCAGTGGAACCGAGAAGATTCCACCATGCAGTACAGGAACTGTTACTCCCCAAGTTAAGATTAATCCATGAGCAACACCTGAACCAATTGTTACCGCCGGAATGACTCGTTTCGGATCATTAAAGGCAAATGGTAATGCACCCTCTGTTACCTGACACAATGACATTGCGATCGCAACTTTTGCATCTTCTCTTTCTTGTTCTGTATATTTTTTAGGAGTTAATACCAGTGCTGAAATTGCCATACCCATTGGAGGTGCCATAGCCGCCGCATTTTTTCCGGCTGCAGGTCCCCAGATTCCAGAGGCTGCGAATGCACTGACAACAGAGAAACAAATTTTATTCACAGGACCTCCCATATCAAATCCGGTCATACATCCTAAGATAAATCCTAATAAGAATTTTGATCCCGTGTTCATATTCATAAAGAAGTCAATAGCTGCCTGTGTTAATGCTGCAAGAGGCGGTCCAAAGACAAACATGATCAACAGCGTCGCTATAATTCCGGATATTACCGGATAAATAACGATCGGATACATTGATTTCAAAGCTTTTGAATCTGGGAAATGTTCCTGCATCCATAAGATCATAATACCAATTAAGATTCCACAAATTAATGCTCCAAGGAAACTGGCTTTTACCTGTGTTGACAAATATCCTGCTACTACACCTGGTGCAATTCCTGGTTTACCACAGATAGAGTAAGCAATTCCTGCACAAAGTACGGACATCATTAATGCAAATGCTGCATTTCCTGCCTGTAAGAATGCATATCCAATAGTTCCTGCTGTATCAACATTTCCTGCCAGACGAGCAAGTGCTGTACAAAATCCACCGATAACGATAACAGGGATCATATAAGAGATACCACTCATACAATGCTGCTTTAAGTTTTTTAATACGTCTTTTAACATATCTTCTCTCCTTTTAGCACTTTTATTTCTTCATTGCACCTAATTTTTCTTCAATCTTACGAAGAAGATGTTCTGGTGATTTGATTGCTGTTGCAACAGGTACTTTAACCATTGGTTTTCCTTTGAATCTTTCTGTTCCAGATACAGCAACATCAGATGCGATCAATACACAATCTGCAGCATTGATATCTTCATCTGTTAACGCAAATTCAACACCACCGCTTCCCTGTGTTTCGATTTTTACACTCCATCCAAATTTTTCTCCAGTTTCTAACAGTTTTTCTCTAGCCATATAAGTATGTGCGATTCCACAAGTGCAAGATGTAATTCCAACAATATTCATAATTAAGCTTCCTTTCTCTTTGTAAATTCATTAAAATAAGTTTCAAATAGTTCAAAAAATTCTTCTTTTGTTTCACATTTCATTAACGCGTCGACATGTGCTTTATGTGCTACAACGCTAGCAAGCTGTGATAGATTCTGAAGATGTGTCTTCTGAAGATCTCCAGTTGGTGCTGCTAATAAGAAAATCAGACTTACTGGCTGATCATCAAGGCTTTCCCATTCTACTGGCTGTTTTACTTTTCCGATTGCAACACTTGCATTGATTACCTGATCTGTTAAACCATGAGGAATCGCAATCCCTCCAAGACCTGTTTCTCCAATGCTTTCTCTTTCATAAACTGCTTCCAGGAATTTATCCAGATCTTTAATATTTCCTTTTTTATAAAGCATGGAACTTAACTGTTTTAAAACTCCATCTTTATCTGTTGCATCCATATCCAGATCTATTAAATCAAGATCCAGAATGTCTAATAAATTCATAATATGTACCCTCCTTTAAAGTTTTTTACTTGCTTCTATTAATGTTTCATATATTTCTCTGTCTTTCTTGCATTCTCTTATCTTGTTGACTATCTCCATATTGCTTAACATTTTATACAACCAGTTCATTTGCATTACATTTTTTGCATCTGTTTTTGCAACTGCTAACATTACGATAAAATCAACTTCCTGTGTCTTCCAGACAATCGGATGATCCAGCTTGCAAAATGCAATCTGTGTTCGCTTTACATCCTCATGGAATCCATGTGTCAGAATAATACCATCTCCTACTTCCGTAGATCCCATATTTTCTCTTTTTAAAACACCTTCAAAAAATCTTGGTGTCACTGCGCCGCACATGCGAAGATAATTTGACATCTCTTGCAAGATCTGAATCTTATCAATTTGCTCATGAAAGACTTTTACTGTCTGCATGGAGAAATTTGTTTTATTAATACTTGGATTTTTTCTTAATAGTGTTCGTATTTTCTGTACATCTACTTCCATCAGCAGCGGATTTACTTGTACATAAGGTTTGTCTGTGTTAAGTTCCACTGTTGAAATGATATATTTACATTTTTCTAACTGTTCCTCATCATTCATGGAACAATGAATAAATGTTACATCTGGGAAGTTTTCCTGAAGCTTTACAGAAAGTAATCTTGATACTCCTACTCCAAGAGAACAGACAACCGCTACCTGCACATGATCTTTTGCCTGCTGTACAGCTACTGACAAATGCAATGCCACATAAGCAATTTCTCCTTCACTTGCATTTACTCCGATATATTTTTTGAAACTTGAATTGATGATCAGAGCCAGATAATAATAGCTGGCATAATTAGTCTTAATCTCATTCAATAATGGGTTATATAGATTTAATCCATATTTCAAACGATATACTGTTGGAAGCAAATGAAGCATCAGTGATCTTTTAAACTGGTCATTTGATTCTAAATCTAATGACATGATCTTATCGGATTTCAAAATAAAATCTTCTGCTATATTTTCAGCAATCTTTCTCAGATCATTTAAAAAATCATTTTCTAAAAATGAGCTTTCATTCAAATACATACCTAAAAGATGCATAAGCAGATAATCTGCTTCATCTTTTGGAATCTCACAATTTCCATATGTTGAAAGTTCATTTATCAGGATGTCGAACTCTTCTTTATAAGAAAATGTCTCACTATCCAAGGCTTTTGAATTTTCTATTAATAATGCTTTATTTTTACCTATTCTCATTAACATAACCGATGCATGAAAAGCCAGATTGTTTATATTCACTTCATTTAAGTGCATATTATAATTGTCATTCCAGTTATGTATAATGTCTTCGATTTCCTTAACATCTATATCCAGATATGTTTCCATCAAGCTTTCAATGGACTGATTTTTTTCACTCAGTTCACCTGCTAGTGCAGCAACTGCATTTCGAATATTTTCTTCATCTCCACTGACATAAAGACCTATACTCGGTTTCTTCATTAAACTAAGATCATATTTCTCCAGCCATTTTGAGATCTCCTGAAGATCTTTTTCAATTGTTGACTTGCTTACATAAAGATTATTCTGTAATTTATATGGATATATTTTATTTTTTGACAGCAATATCTGTACTAAAATGCAGCCTCTTCGGTATTCTTTCGAATAAGACTCTACTAAGTCATGTTCTCCTTTTACATCAAGAAACAATGCATCTTTTTCATCTTGTGTACCTTCAATCCAAATACCAACTCTTGGTTTCTTTTCAAGTTTCATGGAATGAACCAAGATTTCTGATTCTATTTTTTCAAGATCAGATCGGATCGTCCGGCTGCTGACATTTAACTGCTCTGCTAATTCTTGTGTTGTAAGTGGTTTTTCTGCTTTTAAAAGAATCTGAATTAAATTTTCTTGTCTGTTCATATATTTCTCACCTGCGGAATTGTTACGATCAATGGATCTTTAAATGAATATTGGCTACCTGTATATTCTAATCCCTTTTTTTGTTCATGGCTATGAAGTATTCGAACTAGATTTCCATATCGATATAAATAATATGTCAGTGCCACAGCTAAAATCGTTAAGCATATTGCTGCAAGCCATACAAGATTAAACAAACATGCTCCTACACCGACAACTCCTAGAATACTTTTGATGTATGTCATTGTCGTATTCCATGTGATATTGATATATTTATTTTTTTCATCTCTTTCAATCTTGTAAAACCACATATAATTTCTCCTTTATTTTGACTGAGCTTTGTGTCCTCCAACCTCATCTCTTAAAGATGCGATCACTTTCGCTGAAAATGAATCATCCTGTTTTGATCTTAAACGCATCATCAGTGAAGTAGAAATAATTGGGATTGGAACTCCAAGTTCACAAGCAGACTCGATTGTCCATCCTGTTGTTTTACTTGCTCCAACAACTCCTTTGATCTTTTCTAGATCTGGATCTTTTCTAAATGCATTTGCTGCAAGTTCTAACAGCCATCCTCTAATAACACTTGATTTACTAAGTGAATCTGCAACATGTTCCAGATCGTAATCAAATTCACTTTTTTCAAGAAGTTCAAATCCTTCTCCTAATGTCTGCATGTATCCATATAACATTGCATTGTGAATCATTTTAAGATAATGACCACTTCCTGTTTTTCCTGTGTAAAGACATCCGTTTGTTGTTGCAATGCTTTCTAACATTTCCTGAAGATCATTTTTAAATACTTCCGGATCTCCTCCACACATAAAACTTGCTCCGTGTCTTGCTCCGTAAACCCCTCCACTTGTTCCAATATCAAAGAAATAAATTCCTTTCTCTTCCATCTTCTTTGCTGTCTTTAAGCTGTCTCGATGATCTGAATTTCCACCATCGATCACGATGTCTCCTTTTTTACATAAACCACTTAATTCATCTAATACTGAATTTGTGATTTTTCCAGCTGGTAACATAACCCAGATCACATCTTTCTGATCCGCAGATACCAGATCTTTTAGAGTTTCATATGATTTAATTCCAGATTCTTCAGCCTTCTTTCTGGCTTCTTCATTTACATCGAATCCTTCTACATCAACCTCGTGGTCTTTCATATTCAGGGCTAAATTAAATCCCATTTTTCCAAGACCTACCATTTTTAATTTCATGACTTGGCTCCTTTCTTTTGTCACTTTTGTCTTTCGATGGGTTTATTATATGATTTCTTTTGTGACATTTCTATAGTTTTTAGTCTATTCCAAACCAAAGGTACTTCCGCTTTTATATTTCCACATTTTCCTCCATTTCCGCATTTGAATTTCCACATTTCCACTTTTCGCATTTCCACTTTTTGAAAGATATCAAATTGACACACTTTATAATTCGTGTTAACTTTCTTAGTATCAGAAAGGAGCTGTCCATGCAAATTATAAAAACATCAGTCATCGAAAATATTAAACATAACTTTGAAGAACTCTTTCCTGCAGAGAAAAAAACTGCACAATATATCCTTGATCATCTTGAAGAAGTAACCCTTCTTAATATCTCACAGCTTGCTAAAAAAGCTCATGCAAGTGAAGCTTCCATTGTCAGAATGGCAAAACATCTAGGGTATAATGATTTCTTCCAAATGCGGCTTCTTCTTTGAAATGATGTCGCACAAAAAGACAGTGATATGTTAAACAATGCCCCCTTACTTACAAGTGAAAAAATATTTCCTGCTTGTGCAAACCGCATTCGTTCACTCTCAAGTTTCATCTCTACAAATGATCTGCTCTGTGCTGCAAAATTGATCTGTGAAGCCAGAATGTGTCATATTATAGGGGCTGGAAATACAATCCCGATTGCTTCTGATCTTGTAATTGCGATCAGTCGTTCTGGTGCTTCAACACAGGTTTTAAAAGCGCTTTCCCTTGCTAAGAAAAAAGAAATGAAGATTCTTGTGATCACTGCTGATCCAAACTCTCAGATCATGGATTTTTCAGATGCTATTTTACAGATTAACGACACGAATGAAATGCATGATCAAAATGTTCGTGCTGATTCTCATTTATTAGAACTCGCTGTCAATGATGCTCTCATTTATGTTATTAAAAATTATCCTCTCTTTAATTTTGATGATAAATTGCCAACTCAGATAAACGATGTAGAATTATTGCTTAGCGAAACTAAATTTTAGATATGAATTTTTATGTAGATGAAATATATTTTTATTTCATCTATTTTTTATTGACTTTTGCGATCAATTTAGATCATGGAAAAAGTTATGAAGATATCATGTTAGGAATCAATTCTGGTTTTACTTCCATTATGGTCGATCGTTCTTCTTTAAGCTATGAAGATAATATCGCACAGACAAAAGAGACTGTGAAAATGTGCCGTCCTCTTAATATCAGTGTAGAAGCTGAATTAGGCCATGTCGGTCAGGGTGAAGATTATTCTTCCGATGGTTCTGATCATTTTACAAAGCCTGAAGAGGCGAAAAAATTTGTTGAAGAGACAGGAATTGACTGTCTTGCTGTAGCAATCGGAACTGCTCATGGACGTTATCACGGCACTCCTCACATCGATTTTGATCTGTTAAAACAGATTACCAATGTTGTAGATATACCACTTGTATTACATGGTGGAAGTGGAACTGGTGATGAAAATTTAAGAAAAGCTGTAAAAAATGGTATTCAGAAAGTCAACCTTGCAACAGAACTTGTCGTTGCCGGGAAAGAAGAATTAGAAACTTTTATTCAAGATAAAAACTTTGATAAATGGCAGTTGATTCCGTCTTTTATCAAGGGATATTCTGACCGTCTGGAACATTATGTGAAATTATTTGATCAGGAAAATAGAGCTTGGTAAGGAGAATTTTATTATGATACATTTTCATGATGCCTGCGGAACTACAGGTAAAACAGTTGCTGCAAGATTACTGCCCGACACAGATTTGATCGAAGGTATTGAAGAAGTATGTAAAAAAATGATATTAAACATGCTTACGTTACCTGTTTTGGAAGTTTCAAAAAATGTGGTTATATGAATCTTGTTCCAAAAGAAGATGCGAAAGTTGGTGCTGGATATGGCGATGTTCTTCAAAAAGACGGTCCAGTAGAATTTCTAAATGGAACAGGTGTTGTTTGTCAAAATAACAATGACTATGACACACATTTTCATGCGACAATGTGTGATGCTTCTGGTCAGGTCTTTGGTGGCCACATTGTAAAAGGATATACTCCAACACTGACTACGGTTGATCTTATTATTTTTGAGATCAAAGATATTGAAATGCTGCGTGTTTACGATGAAGAAACTGATCTTACACAATTTCTTCCTAAGTAATATCGTTTATTAGAATCATATCGTTTGTTGATGGAAGGGGTGTACTTATGAATCGTATTAAACTTGCTGTGATTGCAGATGATTTCACAGGCGGAGCCGATGCTGCAAGTTTTCTGAAACGGAAGCACGCAAATGTTGTCTTATTAACAGGAATTCCTCTAATGCTTCCTGATTGTGACTGTGTAGTTTTTGCTTTGAAAATACGCAGTGTTCCTGTATCTGATGCAATCAAGAAAGTTCATGATGTCCTGCTGTTTTTAGAACAGTATCAGGTAGAACATTTATATTATAAATATTGCTCTACTTTTGATTCTACCCCAAAAGGAAATATTGGGCCTGTTATGGATTTCCTTCTCGACTACTATGATCTTCCTTACAGCATTCTCTGCCCATCTCTGCCAGTAAATGGATGTACTGTTGTTTTGTACTAAAACGAAACGAATCTTTAACATCATTTCTAGAAGAGAGAATGAAGTCAGATTCAAAATTTTATATTGTTCCTGACTATTCTGATTCCCAAGATGCCCAAAAAATCGTATCTTGTTTTGGCGATAATTTTCTCTACAGTGGTGGAAACGGCTTGTTAGAATTTCTTTTTGATTTTTCTTCCCCGCAGGAAAATTTTGAGACATCTTTTGATAACCGCACGATCATTTTATGTGGAAGCTGTTCAAAAGCTACCAGGCTGCAAATACAACATTTTAGCGAAAATTATGAATGTTTATCTATCAATGAAACCAGTGATGATCTAACTTACATTAAGCTATGGAGATGTGATTTCATGGAAATGTCATAAAGGACAGAAGATTGATGATTGATGGCAATCTTCTGTCCTTTTGTTTGGATTAAATTCATCCTTTCTGCTTCATCCGTTTAATCACTTTAAGCCGTGTAAATTCCTCTCTCTCCTTCTCTTCCAACTCATTCGAAATCTTATAAACCAACCCAGTATAAGTCGGAATCGTAATATTCTTCAACGCATTTGCCCTCTTCTGCGTTTTCTTAATACTAGTTGCTAAACGATACGCCGCGTTTTCAACCATTGACAATTTAATTGTCAGATCCTTCACCTGCCGAAACGCTTCCCTGGCAACATCAATTGATTCAAATGTCCCATCCATCGCATATGTCAACTGATTCTCATGTGCATCATATTTCACATGTGGAATCTCTGTTCCCATGATACTTCTTGTCTGAATCTGTATCGAGTCCTCGATCGGAACTGTATAGGCAAGTTCTTCTACCTTACTGATCCCATGCTGGATATTCGCCCTCTGAAGGCATGCATACGCTCTTGTAAATGTTGTATCAATCTCTTCCTGAATATCTTTCGCCTCATCGATCAGATTCATCAGCTCACGAATCAGGATATTTCTTTTTTTATCCATCAGATCGTAACCCTGTTTTGCCAATGTAAGAGAGTTCTTGGCTGCGATCAGATTTCCTTTGGTCGGGAATTCTCGTGGGTCCATAATCTCACCACCTTTAGCTTTCCTGCTCTTTTGGCAGGTATTTATCGATGATCTTCGTGTCGATTCGATCCAATTCTTCTCTTGGCAGGATCTTTAATAATTCCCATCCAAGATCCAATGTTTCGATCATGGAACGGTTTTCTTCCGGCCCCTGACCGATATATCGTTCCTCAAATGCCTTTCCAAATTCCAGATATTTTTTATCAATTGGGGATAACTCATCTTCTCCGATAACAGATGCTAAGTTTCTTGCTTCTCCCACTTTCGCATAAGCGGAAAATAACTGGTTTGCAAGATCCTGATGATCTTCTCTTGTGTATCCTTCTCCGATTCCATCTTTCATCAGACGAGAAAGCGATGGCAAAACACTGATTGGTGGATAAATGGACTGTCCGTTTAAATTACGATCCAGTACGATCTGCCCTTCTGTAATATAACCAGTTAAGTCAGGAATTGGATGAGTGATATCATCATTTGGCATAGTTAAGATTGGTAACTGTGTGACCGAACCTTCTGCTCCTTCGATGATTCCTGCACGTTCGTATAATGTTGCAAGTTCACTGTACAAATATCCTGGGTATCCTTTTCTGGATGGAATTTCCCCTTTCGATGAAGATACCTCACGCATCGCTTCCGCAAACGATGTCATATCTGTCAGGATAACTAAGATATGCATATTACAGTCAAATGCCAAATATTCTGCTGCCGTTAAGGCAACTTTCGGTGTGATCAGTCGCTCGACTACCGGATCGTTTGCCAGATTTAAAAACATACACACATGATCTGCAACTCCGCTTTCCTCAAATGTCTTCTGAAAGAAATCCGCAACATCATGTTTGACCCCCATTGCTCCAAAGACTACCGCAAATGGCTCATCAGAACCGTCTCCTAAGGATGCCTGTTTTACGATCTGGGCCGCCAGCTGGTCGTGTGGAAGTCCGTTTCCTGAGAAGATTGGAAGTTTCTGTCCACGGATCAGGGTTGTTAATCCGTCAATTGCTGAAATACCTGTACGGATATAGTTTCTTGGATATTTTCTGCGGACTGGATTTAATGGAAGTCCATTGACATCTCGTCTGACATCAGTAATCAGAGGCCCAAGTCCATCGATTGGTTTTCCAATTCCGTTAAATGTTCTTCCAAGCATATCCGGTGCAAGAGACACTTCCATTGGATGCCCAGTTAATTTCGTTCTTGTATTATCAAGGGACATATTTTCCGTTCCCTCAAACACCTGAATGACTGCTTTATCTTCGTATAATTCAATGATCCTTCCAATCTTTTTTGTTTTTCCATCGACCGTAAATTCAACGATCTCATCAAAAAATGCATCCTGTACCCCTTCCAGAATGACAAGCGGACCATTGATACTGCTTAAGCCTAAATATTCAATTCCCATATATAGCCGCCTCCTTATGCATTCTTTTCCAGTACTGCATCATAAAAATCATCAATCTGCTTGTGGTAGAGATCCAATAATTGCAGATTATCATTTGGAACATCATATTTGATCGCAATGACTTTCTCAAAGATTCCTTCTGCCTTTAACACACTCATCGGCATACCTCTTGCCACAAGTTCTCTGCTCTTTTGATATAGATACAAAATGACTTCCATCATTTTATACTGCTTCTCCATTGATACGCAGGTGTCATCCTTATGGAATGCATTTTGCTGTAAGAATCCTAATCGAATCACTCTTGCAATCTCTAATGTTAATTTCTGATCATCTGGAAGAACATCTCCACCGATCAGTTTTACAATCTCCATCAGACTGCTTTCCTGATTTAAGATTGCCATCAGGCGGTTTCGATAATCTACAAAATTCGGTGATACATGATCTCTGTACCAACCGCCAAGGTCTGTCAGATATTCGCTGTAACTTGTTAACCAATGGATTGCTGGGAAATGCCTTGCGTAAGCTAAAGATTTATCAAGTCCCCAGAAGCAGCGGACAAATCGTTTTGTATTCTGTGTTACTGGTTCGGAGAAATCTCCTCCCTGTGGAGATACCGCACCAATGATCGTTACGGAGCCGTCCGTTCCATTTAAGTTGTGCATCATTCCAGCTCTCTCATAAAATGCTGACAATCTGGAGGCTAAATATGCTGGGAATCCTTCTTCTGCTGGCATTTCTTCCAGACGGCCGGATAATTCTCTTAAGGCTTCTGCCCATCTTGAAGTGGAATCTGCCATGATTGCGACATCATATCCCATATCGCGGTAATATTCCGCCAGTGTAAGTCCTGTGTAAATAGATGCTTCACGGGCTGCGACCGGCATATTGGAAGTATTGGCAATCAGTGTTGTTCTGTCCATTAATGGATTCCCACTCTTTGGATCGACTAATTCTGAGAATTCTTCCAATACCTGTGTCATCTCATTTCCACGTTCTCCGCATCCGATATAAATGATAATATCTGCATCGGACCATTTGGCGATCTGATGCTGTGTCATTGTCTTTCCAGTACCGAATCCACCTGGGATTGCTGCAGTTCCTCCTTTGGCAATTGGAAACATGGTATCCAGTATTCGCTGTCCTGTTACTAATGGCACACATGCCGGAATTCGGTCATGTACTGGTCTTGGAACTCGAATCGGCCATCTCTGGATCATCGTTAAGATCTTTTCTGTTCCATCATCTAATTTTAACGTGATCATATGGTCTTTGATCGTGTGTTCTCCATCGGATGCCACAAATGTTACCGTTCCAGTAAGATCTGGCGGTACCATGCATTTGTGAACGATGGCTCTTGTTTCCTGCACTTCAGCATAGATATCGCCGCCATGAAGAACATCACCTTCATTGACAACTAATTTTGTGTCCCACAATTTTTCCATATCGAGTGAATCTACACTGATACCTCTTGTGATAAATGCACCTGCATTTTCGGCGATTCTCTCTAATGGACGTTCAATTCCATCAAAAATGTTATCAAGAATTCCGGGAGCTAATGTAACGGATACCGCTTCTCCGCTTGCTTCCACGATCTCGCCCGGTCTTAATCCCGATGTTTCTTCGTACACCTGAACCGTTGTACGGTCTTTATCCAGAGAAATGACTTCCCCGACTAATTTTTCTTTGCCAACATATACCATTTCTGACATCTTAAATCCGGTATTTCCAGCCAGATAAATGACAGGTCCGTTGATTCCATAAATTGTTCCAGTCTTACTCACCTGTCACACCCCCTTTAAAGGTAAATTCTTCGTATTCTTTCTCCAAAGCACCGGAAAATGAATGATCGATCAGGATATTTCTTCCCGGAATCACCGAACGGATTCCCCCAAGAAAATCTTCTTCACTCACTGTCACTGTCATTCCCGTTCGTTTTTCAAGAAATTCCTTCTTATCCTGGTCGGAACTGTTGATATAGATTGTCAGTGGATTCCCATCTGCAAATCTTGCTGCTTTCGTAATATAGGATACGAGTAATTCTTTATATTCATCTGTTTTCATGTATTCTTCTGTCATCTCACGCACTTCTTCAAACAGTTTATTTTTTAATTCATTCTGCACCCGGCTTAACTGTCTTCGAAGTTTTAACTGCCCTTTGGATGTTGCTGTATTTAACTGCTGCCTTGCCGATGCTGTTTCGGTCTTAATCCTCGTGTCTGCCTGCATCACAGCTTCCTGTTTATGTGTCTTAAATACATTTTCCAAAGCCTTCTGATACTGGTCTATGATTTCATTTCCTCTGGCTCTCGCCTCTTCCATGGCAGCTTCCCTGATATGTGAAATCTTTTCTTCTACTGTCACTGTCGTCACCTTCCTTCTACAGCCGGCTTATAATTTCAATCCGATCGCCTCATTGACATAAGATGTGATAAAATCTTTCTTTCGTCCGGTTCCATGACGGTCAGGAATTTCGATCAGAAGCGGCATCTTGCGCTCCAGTTTGATCTCATCGATCAGCTCTGGGAATTCTCTTCCGAATTTCTCTGTCAGAAGCACAATCCCGATCTCAGGATCACTCATCGCTTTCTCAATCGCTTCTTTCAGTTCATCCCTTTCATGAACCACGACGCCGTCAACCCCGGCTAACCGCATTCCTGTCAATGTATCTACGTTGTCACTGATCAAATACATTTTCATAACTATCACTTCCTGATCTATCCAAGTTTACCGATGATCATAAATGAAATGATCAATCCATACAGACACACACCTTCTGCCAGACCTACGAAGATCAGTGATTTACCTAATGCACTTGGATCTTCGCTGATCGCACCTAAGGCTGCACTTGCAGCACTCGCTACGGCGATACCACCACCGACACAGGAAAGTCCTGTTGATAATGCGGCTGCCAGATATCCAAGTCCTGTAGACATTCCAGCATCCGTTCCTGCCTGCGCTGCCTGTACCGGATCTGTGATAAACATCATCACTCCGGCAATTACAATAATTCCAAAGAAGAAAAATGCGTTAAATGCAATGCTTCGTTTATACCGTTTCTTTGTTCGCTCTCCATGAAGGAAATAACCAAATGGAAGAAATATACTTAAAATTAATGCTGCGATGATCGCTAATTTGATTGCTAATGTCATAACCATAACCGATACCTCCTAATTTTCCTTGCCTGCGTGGTTGTCATATGGATGGAATTCTCTTCCTGATCCCGTGTAAAAACGGCTGAACATTTCATAATATTCCAGACGTAATACCTGAATTCCGACAACCAGCCCTTCCAGTCCGCACACGATAATATTTCCAAGAACAATGATGATCCAGTTTGGATTGCCTGCTCCGTCTGTGATGCCGCCAAGCATTAAGACAACTTCCATCATTGCCGCATGGCTCACTGCAAATGCTCCGATACGCACAAATGAGATCGTGTTGGAGAAGAAACTTAACATCGTCTCAAACAGTTCAAAAAATCCCTGTACGAAAAACATTCCAATGCCGCCTTCTGCTTTTGGCTTCTTTCCTTCCACCAGCTGTCCCAATGGTTCTTTTAATAAGAACAGGATCACTGGAATTCCAAGGAAAATAACCATCATGATATTTCCCGGTGTTTTATGTCCTGTCATATATAGCACGATCGTTAAGACAAGGAATCCATAAAATACAAGTCCTGCGACTCCATTTGGACTGAAGAATAAATTTTCTTTATCCCCGCGTTTCTTTGCATTGATGATCTGAAATACCATCGCAAGCAGGATCAGTCCCATACCAAATGCAACCGCAACGATAAAGACAGTATTTAACTGTCCGACAAACGGCAGTTTCATCATCGCATGCATCGGTGATAACCACATTGGTTTGATAACAGTTCCCTCAAATCCAAAGAAACTTCCAAACATAAATCCGAAGAATGTAGAGAAGATTCCCGCAATGGAAATGATCCCTGCAAGATTCCATTTCTTGATCTTATATAATAATCCCCCACCGATAAACAAGCATAATCCCTGACCAACATCCCCAAACATTGCTCCAAAGATAAATGTGTAAGTCAATGCTACAAAAATGGTTGGGTCCATCTCATCGTGGGATGGGAGTCCGTACATTCTGATAAACATTTCAAATGGCTTGAAAAACTTTGGATTCTGTAACTTCGTTGGCGGATCACCGAAGAATTTTTCCCTTCCTTCTTCAACGATGATCGTGATCCGATCATCATCTTTTGTCTCTTCGATAAATGCCTGTGTATCTTTTTCACTCATCCATCCACACAGAATATAGTAATCTTCCTGTTCTTCATTCTCCATGCAGGCTGCCATTTTACGGACATCAAAGTTGTTGGATAACTCCTCTAATTTATATCTTGCCCCACGGATTTTCTTTGCTTTGACAGATAAGAAATCTTTCATTTGTTTCTGGACATTTTCAATTTCTTTTTCAATCTCATCGATCTGATTTCTCAGATTCCTGCAGATTTCTGCTGGCATTCCCTCGTAATCATCTGGGAGTGATATCGTTTCAAAATGCAGGGATTTAAAGGTTGAATCAATCTTTCCCATCTCTTTATGTGCTGCAAAATAACATCCATACACATAATTTTCATTCCGGACTCCCTCCAAAAAGATCGCATTGAGATCATCAAATAAATATTTTTCAAGTTTCTGATAATACTCTACGTTTACCCGTCCAAATCTGACTTTCATATACTGGTAACCGTAAACTTCTTTTAAATTTAACTCTAAAGGCTGAAACGGTTCAAGTTCATGAAGCCTTTCTAAGAATTCTTCTTTCTGCTTCTTTAACCGGTCTTCCCTTGCCTTAAGGTCCAGATAATCATGATTGAGATCACGTATCATTGTAAGGATCTCATCTGCCGTAAGAGAGGTATCCATCTCTCCTTTTGGCTGTGCAAGCATCGCTACATATTGTTCCGCCTTGGAAAGCGGTTCTTTGTAAGGATTCACATCCATAAACGGCATGAGGTTATCTGTCGTCTTCAATTCTGTGATCGCATTTTCCAGCTGCATTTCGTATTTGGAAAGGTAAGCTGCACTTACCCTGTCAATATCAGTTCTCGGACCGGAAATGCTTAAGAATTTCATCTTTACGATCATGATGCATTACCTCCTTGACGTCGTTGTTATCTCACCAAATACCGTAATGTCTCTCGTTGTGATAATCCGTAGCGGATACATTCCAGTGCCGTGGTGATCTTATAAGTCTCTTCCTCCTTTAAAAATAAATATTGTTGTATACTCGCCAGAGAATATGGGTGGTTTCTGTAAGCGATCGTTAAGATATGTTCCACACATTCATTCACGACACTTTCAATCTGCACCTGTTCTCCAAACTCATATTTCTTTCCGTAATAAGTTTCGTTTAATCTTCTTGTGAATTCTTCCACCGATGGCGCCTCGACCAGATCTTTAAATTCCTGATTGCTTAGTTTATGCTGAATCGGGATCAACAATGTATAAATATCTGGCGCGAGCATATGGTAATATTTCTTAGCTCTATAAATCCATTGAAGATTTAGAAGATCGATCTTTGCTCCTAATTCTTTTGTAAGCATCTCCTGATCTTTTTTGTTCCAGTTTCCTTTACGTGCTTTCCACATCATGGAAAAATAATATAAATCCAGTGCCAGCTCATAATCCGCTAATGTCGATGCTCCTGATTCCCTGATCCTTGAAAGTGAAGCGTAATATTCTGTATTCTTCAGATAATCTACCAGATGGTCGATATTCTTTGCCGTTACCAGCTGATCGATTCGAATCTTTGAATACTTATCAAAAAACGGCTTTTTGTAATTTAGATCAAATGGTACATTGCTGTGATTAAATACAATCCTTAAACAATATCGAATCAAGTCAACTTCATAGCGTTTCATAAAAATCTTTAAAAACTCTTTTTGCTGCATATCTGCGAAACGGTAAAGTCTTGTATAATCATCATACAATGACTGGATCAGAACTTTTTCGATATTTCCTCTGTGATACAGTGATTCATCCATCTGATTGATAAATTTTCCGTACGATTTCGTCTGTTTCAGATATTCGATAATATCTGTCACTGTATTCATGGAAGCCAGCCGTTCATAATCCTGCGGCTTTAAAAGCTTTGCACGCATTGCTGCGACTTTCGTCACAATTCCGCTGTAGCGCATCACATCTCTCAATGCTACCGCCTCCTATACTTTGATCACCCGCTCTAGTATCTGTCTTGCATACTCGCTGTGATGTTCTTTGAAGTCTTGTTTTAAAGCTTCTATTTCATTGTTATTTTGTTCTTCCTGTTTCTTTAGAAGATTTTCCATGTTTGTTGCAAGATCCGACTGAATCTTTAATATCTTTTCGTTCGTCTCCTTTTCCATATCCGCATCAAATGTATCTCGCTGCTTTTGCATTTTCATTTCCATCTGATGCTTTTGTTCCTGCGCGCCATCTACGATTGAACGTGCTGTCATTTCGATCTCTGAAAGTTTCTCTGCAATTGTCTCCATTACGAAAGCCTCCTTTCCATATCCACCATTTTAGTCCTTTCCATTTAATTTTGCTAGTATTTTGTCTGATTTTTTACATTTATTTAGCAATTATTCACAATTTTCTGATAGTTTTCAAACAATATTTTATAATCTGTTGTATTTTTTAGCTTCTCTTATTTTTGAAAATTTTATTCCAACAAGATTGATTCCGTATTTTGAGAATTTTCAAATTAACTAAAAAAAGCTTGCGCCCCCCCCCGGAATATTGTATACTGGCAATAGATCTTTGTAGTACATTGATCTGAATACTTACAAGAGGCGATGCTCCCATCGCCTCTATCCCCTTATGAATAAGCAAGAGTTATACCATGTATTTTTAATATGTTAAAAAGAGACAAGTCCATAATACTTGTCTCTTTTTTTATTTTATTCAGTTAATTCACACCTGCAGCTTTTCGGTTTTTCTTTTTCTAAAGATACTTTATAATCTAAATGAGTTGCTTCTATTCCTTGTAAATCTTCTATTTTCATATCTAATACCTTCTATTTGCAATCTACTACTTCCCACAATAATTCGCAATCATCTCAATCAACACCTCAGATTCCAACGGCTTCGCCAGATGTTCATTCATTCCTGCTTCCAATACTTGTCTTCTATCTTCCGTAAATGCATTCGCTGTCATCGCAATGATTGGAATATCTCTGGCATTTTCCTTATTGCTCCATCGGATATATCTTGTTGCTTCTAATCCATTCATCACCGGCATCATCACGTCCATCAAGATGATATTGATCTCTCCAGGTTTCGATTCTTTAAAGATTTCCACTGCTTCTTTCCCATTAAATGCCTTAATCACATTCGCCCCGGCACTCTCCAGAACAAATTCCGCAATCTCCATATTTAATTCATTATCTTCCGCAAGCAATACATTCACACCCTTAATTGATGCTTCTTTTATCTCTTTCTTCTCATGTTCTTCGCACTGTTTATTATGATCAATTTGAAATGGAATCTCTATATAAAAAGTTGTGCCTGCATTTTCCTCGCTCTCAAACGAGATCGTTCCTCCCATTTTCTCTACAAGACTTTTTGTGATCGGCATCCCAAGTCCTGTTCCTCCATAAACGGTTCTCGCTCCTGCCTTTTCCTGTGCGAATGGTTCGTAGATCTTCTTCTGGAAGGATTCACTCATTCCAATTCCTGTATCTTCACATCTGAATCGAACAATCACTCTATTGTCATCTTCCTGAGTTTCATCAACTTCTATGAAAATCTTTCCATTATCTTTATTATATTTGATCGCATTTGTCAGAATATTCATCACAACTCTTTTTACATGTAATGGGCTTCCGATCAAATTTTCATGTACCACATTATATTTATGTACAATAATCTCAATTCCTCTTTCTTTTGCCTGCTTTTCAATGACCATTCGAATTTCTTTAAATAATTCAAAGAAATTAAAACTTCTTTCTTCCAGAATCACTTCTTCTGATTCTAATTTTCCCATATCCAGAACTTCATTGACAAGTTCCAGCAAAAATCCTGATGCTTCCCATATCTTTTTGCGGCATTCTGCTTGTTTCGCCAAGTCATCTTTATAATAATCACCAACTTCCACCATTCCACGGATTCCATTGATCGGAGTACGAATATCATGACTCATTCTCTGCAGAAACTCTGTCTTAGCAACATTCGCTTTCTTTGCTTCTCTTGCTGATTTTTCCAGTTCTTTTTTGTATTCTTCTTCCCGCTGTTTTTGAATGAGTTCATACTGCTGATTAGATTTTGCTTTGATCGTCATTAAAACCGCCACAAAAATCCCATATAAAATAAGTGCTATTCCTATATTATTCACCAATATTTTTACAAGATCACTGTCTTCCGCATACATATAAATATAATAATTGCGTCCCTTATCCAAACTTGTAAAATATCGTTTGATGCCATTTTGGATGACCGAAAATTGTCCTGATTTCACGCTTTTGCGTATCTCATTGACGACAGGATTATTCTGTGCCTTTGTATTGATCAGTTTCTTGTCATTTGATGCTATGATGTCATTTCCATTTGTAATCACGATCGTTCCATCATTTTCCTGCTTATATCCGGCAAGCACATTTTTGATTGTGAGTTCACTGTTTTTGGCATACTCAGCTTTTATATACTGATATCCTATGATCGTTCCTTTTGCATCAATCCTTCCATAAGATGCCAGATCAATGTAACCTCCATTTTTCAGATCAATTCTTGCCATATATGATTTTTGTGGATATTTTTTTACATCACGAAGTGTTTCTTTTTCCATGACATAGTCCATCACTTTTTGAAATCTTGATCCCATATGATATTGTGCAATCTGCTGATCTTTATCATTTAATACAATGATACCTGTAAGTTTTTGTTCCCCTGCATATTGTTTTAAATGCTCTTTTTCCAACGCCTGATCATCTGCTTTAAAATTTCTTGCGGTCTGCTGGACTTTTTCAACCATTCTTACAAGGCTTCTTGCTTCAACCGCATCATTGAAGCTGTTATAAATGGAATATTGATCCTTAATGTACTCTATCGTTGAATGAATTCTGTTTTTGACATTGTTTGTCTCCACTTTTATAGACACGAAAAGAACTGTCAGAACAACGATCACACAGCCAACGATACTCAATGTCCATAATCTTTTATCTGCTTTATTTCTCAAGGCTGCTCACCTCCAGATATTTCTCTGCATCAGAAACATACTTTTTCAGAATCTTCTTGGCACTTCCGTCTTTGACCATTGCTTTTAATGTCTTTGACAATTCTTTCTCAATTCCTCTTTGATCATTTTTTGCAAATGCAACGCCAATCCCTGTCTCAAGAATGTCTTCATCAAGGATTCTGTATTTTGCTTCATAATCGGACATATACTGTCTGATTGAAATTTCATGCGCTGCAATAGCGTCTACATATCCTTTGCCCAGAGAAGTGTAGATCAGTTCTCTGTTTTCCATGCTGTAGACTTGTTTTACTTTCGGTATTTTGGGGTCTGTTTGTTTTAGAAATAGTTCTTCTGGTTTGGTTGTAGACTGAACCGCAATGACTTTATTCTTAAGATCGGACAGCTTATAGATCTTGCTGCTGTTGTTCACTGCGACAACCTCATGGCTCAGCATATAAGGCCCTGCCCAGTGATAATCATTTTCTCTTCCAGTCACTGAAAAGCACGCCCATATGCAGTCTATTTTTCCTTGTTCTACAAGGTTTTTCTTATTCTCCCAGTCAATATTTACAAAAACTGGTTTGTAACCCATTCGATGAAAAGCTTCCTTCGCAAGTTCTACATCAATCCCTGCTGGATTCCCATTCTCATCCGTATAGTTAAATGGCGGATAATTGTCTCCACCGATAATAATCTGTTTATTCGTATCTTTTGTTGTTTTTCTAGTCTGATCTTTTGTCTTTCCACATGCGCAAAGAAAGCAGCCTAACAGAAAAAAGATCATAACTCCAGTCATAAGCTTCTTTAAATGCATAGTTCACCTCGTATGATTTGTCTATAAGTATTGTTCTATAATCTCATATAAACTCTCAATTCGGATAGGTTTCGCCATGTGTGCATTCATTCCTGCTTCAATTGCAGCCTTTGCATCTTCCTCAAATGCATTCGCTGTCATCGCAATGATCGGAATGTCTGCCTTTGTCTTATCCTCTAATTGCCTTATCTTTTGTGTTGCTTCGTATCCATCCATGACCGGCATCATCACATCCATCAAGATCAGATCGATCATGTCTCCTTTCTCTGATTCCATATAATCTACTGCCTGTTTTCCATCTTCGACACTATTGACATGAAATCCTGCTTCTGTAAGGATCGTCTCAGCAATCTCCCGGTTTAATTCTACATCTTCTACGAGCAGAATTTCTTTTCCTTTAAATGCCTCAACTTCTAAAATGGTTTTATCTTTTGTTTTCACAGGACGACTTGCGTTCTGTAATACATCGTATAATTCTGATACAAACAGTGGTTTTGCACAAAATGCTGTGACTCCAGCTTCTCTTGCTTCCTGCTCGATATCTGCCCAGTCATATGCTGTCAGAATAATGATCGGTACTTCATCCCCGATCTCCATGCGGATTCTCCGTACCACTTCAATCCCATTCATATCCGGCATCAGCCAGTCGATGATATAAACTTGAAATGGATCTTTTTCCTGGGATGCATATTTGGCTCTGAATATCGCTTCTTTACCAGACGTTGTCCATTCTGAACGAAGTCCGATCGTTCTCAGCATCTTCTCAACACTAGCACAACTATCCATACTGTCATCTGCTACTAATGCACGAAAACCATTTAATTCCTTGATAACTCCTCTCTTGCTGTTTTGCTGGGTTGTCTTAAATCTAAGAGAGATCGTAAACTCCGATCCCACTCCTAATTCACTTTTTACTTTGATAGTTCCACCCATCATATCTACAATATTCTTTGTAATCGCCATTCCAAGTCCTGTACCTGGAATTCGGCTGACTGTAGAAGTTTCTTCTCTCGTAAATGGTTCAAAAATATGTTCTGCAAATTCCTCACTCATTCCAATTCCATTGTCTTTTACAACAAAATCGTAATCTGCAAAGCCTTCTGGTGCATGCCCTTTCTGAATAATGCGAAAGCCTACTGTTCCCCCTGCCTTTGTATATTTCATCGCATTACTCATACAATTTAATAAAATCTGATTTAGTCTTAATTTGTCACAGATGACATCCTCATCGACCACATCAACTGTATCTATAAAGAAATCAAGACGTTTTGCCTTGATATCTGTCTGCAGAATATTCCTAAGATCGTGTATAACTATAGGAATACTACATGGGCTTTCTTCAATTTTAACTTTCCCACTTTCAATCCGGCTCATATCCAGAACATCATTGATCAATGACAGCAAATGATTACTTGATGTCATGATCTTGCTTAAATAATCTTTCAATCGTTCTTTTTCATCGATATGTGTTGCTGCAAGTGATGTAAATCCTATGATCGCATTCATTGGTGTTCGGATATCATGTGACATATTGTTTAAAAATGTCGTCTTGGCTTGATTCGCACGTTCTGCCAGCTGATAAGCTTCTTTTAATGTTCTCTGATATTCCATGTCTTTTTCTTTTTGCTTTGTAATATCTTTGAATAATACAAGTACATGATTTGGACTTCCATCGTCGCAAAGATCCACGATCACAACCGAAGCACGACACCATCTGCGTTGTTCTTCCCTGATTACTTTATAATCTATATAGTAGCTTCGATCGATTTCTGTAAGTTCATCCTCATTCAAAGTTTTTTTGATATAAGAAGGATCCAATTTTTCTCTTAATTGTCCTTGATATTCCTGCATGATCGAATCATTCAGAATCTCTTCTAAAAATTCTGTATAACTTCCTTCCTTTGAAATATGTCTCATCCAAGAAACAAGATGCAATACCTCATAACGGTCTTCTCCGACATTTACTAAAATTCCTGCAAAATAGCTTTGGCTAAAAGCCTTTAAAATGTCTGCATCGTATTCTTTTTTCATATTTTCTCACCATTTATCTATTCTGTGTTTAACGCTCCCTCTACACGGTTCCTGTAACCAGTACCATTAGTCTTCTTTGTTTTGCATATAATTTTACTGTATTTGATACACGCTGATAGACGATATTTGCATCAAATGGACGGTTAATATAATCGGTAACACCCATCTCATAGGCACGTCTGATATAATTCTCTGAATCCTCGCTTGAGATCATGATGACTGGAACATTTGATATCCAATCTTCTTCTGTCATATGTTTTAAAACCTCAAAACCGTCCATCTCTGGCATAATAATATCTAACAGTACCAGAGAAATTCCCAGTCCATACTCACCCAGTTTATGAAGAGCTTCTCTTCCACTTTCCGCTTCTACGATCTCATAGTCTTCCTGCAGGATCTCTGACAGAATTTCCCGGTTAAATTCTGAATCATCTACGATCATAATTCTTGGTTTATTCTTAGTTTCTTCATCATCCGGCATCTTTTTATCACATTCGGTCACTACTATCGCTTTATAATCTTTTGCCTTATACATCAAATGGTCTGCCCTTGCGATTGCTTCATCGATGGTTTCATTCTCAGACAAAACACCACCGATACTTGCTGTCAGTCTTAGTCTTGAACATTCTGGAATTTTCGCATTCTGAATTGCTTCCTGAATCTGCAGTAATTTCCCACGCAAAGTGCCTCTGACCATATTCGGAAGGATCAGTAAAAACTCATCTCCTCCATAACGAACCAGTTTATCCGTCTTTCGTATGCAGTGGTTGATTGCATCGGCTACGGTTTTTAATACACGATCTCCCATATCATGTCCATAAATATCATTATATAATTTAAAATCATCCAGATCGATCATTGCAACCCCAGCAGAATTCTGCATATCTCTAATCTCATCCTCAAAATATCTTCGATTATAGATTCCTGTCAAAGGATCTCTGTATAATTTATCCTGATAACCTTTTAATTTGCCGACAAGTTTATCTCTTCCATCCGTATCAATTAATGTATCATCCGCAAGATATCTGACAAGTTCCATAACACATGGTTCATCATCAATTTCCATATATCTTGAGATCACAAGATATATGTCTGTATCAAGAAACTCTAGTTTTGTCTTCTGCCGTTTCTCTGTATACGCTTTTACTGATATGCAATTCTCACATGGCTTATTCTTCTTCCAAAATTCATAACATTTACACATTTCAAACTGTACTCCCACACAGGGATTCTCTTGCATCTTAGATAAAGATTCTCCATCCAAAATTCTAACAACATCAAAAATTTTCTCTAGTACTTTTGTCTCTTCTTCTACCTCTTGTCTGGTCATCTTAACATTTGTATTCACGTACAACTTTCACCCCTAATTCATAATAACTTTTATTTTTTCATACATTTTACTTGCGTCACCCTATCTATACTCCCTTTATGTTAACAATACACTTTATTAACATATATTTTTATGATATCACATACTTTTGTCGTTTTCCATCGAGAATGCTGATTTTTACAATCTTTTTCTTTGGTAGTACCAAAAAAGGAGCAGATCCTACAATATCGCAGTATCTGCTCCTTCATCATCTTCTTATAACACTTTACTTAAAAATGTCTTTGTTCGTTCTTCCTGTGGATGGTCAAAAATCTGTTCTGGTGTTCCCTCTTCAAGGATTCCACCGCCATCCATAAAGAATACACGGTTGGCCACTTCTCTCGCAAATCCCATCTCGTGAGTTACAACAACCATGGTCATACCTTCTTTGGCAAGCTGTTTCATAACTTCTAATACTTCTCCAACCATCTCTGGATCAAGTGCGGAAGTTGGTTCGTCAAACAACATGACTTCTGGTGACAATGCCAGAGATCTTGCAATCGCTACACGCTGTTTCTGTCCACCAGATAACTGTGCTGGATAATTGTCAGCTTTGTCACCAACACCGACACGATTTAACAATTCCATGGCTTTTTCTTTTGCCTGTTCTTCTGTCATCATCTTATGACGGATCGGAGCTAATGTAACATTCTCAAGGATTGTCAGATGTGGGAATAAGTTAAAATGCTGAAATACCATTCCAACTCGTTTTCTCATTGCATCAACATCGAAATTCTTCTCTGTTAAATGCATATCATCAATGACAATATCTCCCTTTGTAGGAGTCTCTAATAAGTTTAAGCATCTTAAAAATGTACTCTTTCCAGATCCAGATGGTCCGATCACACAAACGCATTCTCCTTTGTCAATATGACAGTCAATGCCTTTTAACACTTCCAGAGATCCGAAATATTTATGCAAATTTTTAACGTCTATCACTTTGTCTCAGTCTCCTTTCTAATGCGTTTAATCCTAATGTCAGGAACTTAACGATCACATAGTAGATCAGTGCTGTTCCAAGCAATGGTGCCAGTGCTTCGAAGATTCTTGAAATTACGAAATCTGATACCTTTGTCAGATCGACGATCGCTACATATCCTAAAATAGAAGTTTCTTTTACCAGTACGATAAATTCATTTCCAAGGGCAGGAAGAATGTTCTTAATCGCCTGAGGCAGGATAATATCTTTCATTGTCTGTACATAGGATAATCCAAGAGAACGTCCACCTTCCATCTGTCCCTGATCAACAGCCTGAATTCCTGCACGGATGATCTCCGCAACATAAGCTGCACTGTTTAGACCAAAGGTTAAGGAACCTACAAGCAGTCCACTTTGACCTTTTAAAATAACGAAATACATGATCATCAACTGTGTCAACGTTGGTGTTCCACGAATGATATCAATGTACACGTATGCGATTTTTGATAAAAGTGTACTCTTTCCTTTCTGCTCTGCTGTCAAACGCATTAATGCTAACAATGTACCAAGTACCACACCTATGATGATCGCAATGACTGACACAAGAATTGTCATCTTTAGTCCATCGAGGTATAGCAGGTAACGTTGTTCTTCAATAAATGCGGTATAAAATGAATCTAACATTTTTGAAACCTTACCTTCCTATTTTCTAGTTTTTGGAATCAATATATTTAGCTTTCAGCTTATCATATGTTCCATCTTCTTTAATTGCTTTAATCTGTTTATTGACCTCTTCTTTGTAAGCTGTATTACCTTTTGTAAGTGCGATACAATAGTATTCAGATCCTGCAGAATCGATCACTAATTTTAACTTCTTCGCATTCTTTTTCACAAATTCATTTGCTGTTAATTCATCGATGACTACTGCATCAACTGATCCATTTTTCAGATCCATGACAGCATCAACGCCCTTCTTAAAACGTTTTACCTTTGCACCTTTGACAAGGACTTTCGCTTTCTTACCATCTCCAAATTTATCTCCAGATGAAATTAAATCTCCTGTTGTTCCTTCCTGAACACCAATCTTCTTTCCATCAAGCTGAGCTAATTTTGTGATCTTGCTATCCTTCTTTAAGATGATCGCCTGATTTGTTGTATAGTAGCTGTCAGAGAAATCTACAGCTTTTTCACGTTTCTCTGTCTTTGTCATTCCAGCAATGATCGCATTGATAGAATCAGATTCCATAGCCCCGATCAGAGATTTGAATTCCATGTTTTTGATCTCAACTTTTTTACCCATACGTTTTCCGATTTCTTTGATCATAGCGATATCAAAACCTTCTGGCTGTTTCTTATCATTCATATATTCGAATGGTGGGAATTCTGCGTTTGTTCCTACGATCAGTTTATCTGGAACTTTGCTTTCTTCTTTTTTACTGCATCCTGTGAACAGCATAGATGCTGCCAGTACACCAGCTAATGCGACTGTTAAAAACTTTTTCATAATCTTTTCTCCTTTTAAAAATGATTTACCATTTATAGAATTCATGTAAATTCCATAATTACATATGCGTAACTTTTATTTTACAATATCTTACGGAATATTTCAAATGCTGACGGCAATGCATACGTATTTTCTAGTTCTTTTTTTAGTACCCAGACATATTCTTTGCTCTCAACGGGTGTTTTTAAGGAAATTTTTACTCCTTCCATGTGCCATTCCACGTGACTGAAGATATGTTTTCCTTTGCCTGCTGCCTCTGCCCTGGCATCTTCCATATGATGCGCAGCCATCCATTCCTTGATATCTTCGGCATCCATCTTCTTATCTTCATTTGGGAACTCCCATAATCCGGCAAGTAATCCTTTGTCTCCTCGTTTGTGGATTGCGATCTGATCTTCACATTCTATTAAAAATACCGTTTTATGCTCAATCTTTCTTGCTTTCTTTGGAGTTTTGACCGGTAACTGATCGATCAGATCTTCTTTGTATGCCTTACAGACTGTATCCCATGGACACTGATCGCATAATGGTTTCCCATTTGGCACACAGACTGTCGCTCCAAGCTCGATCAATGCCTGATTAAAATCTCCCGGCCGGTCTTCTGGCATAAATTCCATGACTCTTCTTCCCATTGCTTTCTTTGTCTTATCTTTGAGAATGTCAGAATCATCTCCCCATAATCTAGCTAGCACACGAAGAACATTTCCATCTACTGCAGGAACCTGTAATTCAAATGCGATCGATCCGATCGCCCCTGCTGTATACATTCCAATGCCCTTCAGCGATAATAATTTATCATAGTCTGCAGGCAGTTGTCCACCATATTCTTGAACGATCGTCTGTGCTGCTGCTTTTAAGTTCCTTGCGCGGTTGTAATATCCAAGACCTTCCCACAACTTCATCAGTTTGTCATCTTCCACTTCGGCAAGATCATAAACCGTTGGCAGTGCTTCCATAAAACGATCAAAGTATGGTTTTACCGCTTCCACTCTTGTCTGCTGCAGCATGATCTCTGAAATCCAGATTCTATAGGGATCTTTATTCTCTCTCCACGGTAAGATTCGTTTGTTATAATCATACCAGTGAAGCAGGGAGCCGCTTAAATCATATCGTTGTTCCATCTATCTTCCTCTTTCTAATAATGAATTGTATCCTTTAACAAATATACCAGACCTCATTATAGCAAACCATCGTACAAAATACCATGAGGGAAATATCAGGAAAATCCTTTTCCTATGGCGATACAGAAGACATAAACTTCTTTTACACCAAGCTGTTTTAAAGCTGCTGTTACCGCCTGTGCTGTTGACCCTGTCGTGTAAATATCATCGACTAACAAGACTCTCTTTGGCATTCCTGCCCTTTGATATTCTTTATAATTCCCGCAAAATGCTTTCTTTAAATTCTTTTTTCTCTCTCCGGGATTTAATTGTTTCTGTGGTTTGGTATCATGGACTCTTTCTATAATCTTTGTATATATTGGCCGGTTTAACATTTCTGCAATCCCCTTTGCAAAGATTTCTGCCTGATTGAATCCTCGTTTTCTTCTCTTTTTTCTATGAATCGGCACTGGGATCACGGCTTGTACTCTTAGCTGCATTAATTCTTTATATTTTCTTTTCTGAATCTCTTCCAGATAATATCTGGCAAACTTTCTTTGATTCTTATATTTGATCGCTGCTAATGAATCAGTTACTGGTTTTTGATAAATACATAATCCCATCCCACGTTCAAAGTTCTTTGGGTGCTGCCTGCAGTCGCTGCAATATTCTTTTTCATGATCCTTCATTGGTTTTCCACAGGAATAACATGTTGGTTCTTTGATAAAGATCTGCTTTTTGCTGCAAGATTTACAGATACGCTCTCCTTTGTCCAGTAATTCTTTGGAACATAGTGGACAGATGGGAGGAAATAGAAATGCTAACATAGAATACCTCCTTATTTAAATTATATAATGTGATTTTATATCGAAATTGTATATTATTACTTTAATTGTATATTTTATCCAGTTATGTATCTAAGAAAAAGCACCATACATTAATGTGGTGCTCTTTCTTTATTTCCAAATTTGGTGTATTGTCCAAGCCATACAAGCTCTACGCTGCCTGTCGAACCATTTCTCTGTTTATCAACAATGATCTCTGCGATTCCTTTCTTCTCAGAATCTTCGTTATAATATTCATCACGATAAATAAACATTACAACGTCGGCATCCTGCTCGATTGATCCTGACTCACGAAGGTCAGATAACATTGGTTTCGCTGGTTTTCTTTCTTCTACTCTTCGGCTTAACTGAGATAATGCGATAACTGGCGCATTCATCTCTCTTGCTAATGCTTTCAGCGATCTTGAGATCTCTGAAATCTCCTGCTGTCTTGATTCAGAACGTTTTCCTCCTGACATCAGCTGCAAATAGTCAATAATGATCAGATCAAGTCCATGTGTCTGTTTGTATCTTCGACACTTTGATCTTAATTCTGCGATCGTGATACCTGGTGTATCATCAATGATCAATGGGGAACGACCAATCGTTCCTGCACTTTCCATGATCTTCTCCCAGTCAGTTTCCTGAAGATCACCAGTACGGATGGACTGAGAATCAACCATCGCTTCCATCGCCATCATACGGGTTACAAGCTGTTCTTTTGACATCTCCAGACTAAAGATCGCTGTTGGCACGTGATCTCTCACTGCCGCTCTCTGTGCGATATTCAACACAAATGCTGTCTTACCCATGGCAGGACGTGCTGCCACAATGATAAGCTCAGATGGATGTAATCCAGATAACTTATAGTCAAGATCCGTAAATCCTGTGGCAATACCAGTCACTCGTCCGGCAGAACTTGCCGCTTCTTCGATTGCATCCAGTGTATTTAACACAACTTTATCGATTGGAACAAAATCTTCTCTTCCACTTGCCTGCTGAAGAAGCCCAAACACATTCTTCTCTGTGTGGTCAAGAATCTCGCTTACATCATCTTTCCCAAGATAACATTCTGTTGTGATATCTTCTGTAACTTTGATCAGTTTACGAAGTGTCGCCTTTTCACTGACAATCTTTGCATATTGTTTGGCATTGGCTGACGTTGGAACGGCTTCCAGAAGATCTCTGATAAATTCCAGAGATTTCATAGATTCCGGTACGTCTTTTTTCTTTAATTTATTCTGAAGCGTTACCAGATCCACCGGCTTTCCTTCCCGGTATAATTCTGTCATCGCTTCAAATAAAATGCCGTTCTGCTTCTGATAGAAATCATCGGCATTCACAATATCGATAACATCAGCGATCGCATCCCTGTCCATGATCATAGCTCCGATCACAGATTGTTCTGCCTCCGGGCTGTTTGGCTGCACTTTCTTGATAAATGCTTCATCCATAAATCTGCCCTCTTATTTTTCTTCTACTTTCACTCTTAATGTTGCTGTTACCTGTGGATGAACTTTGATCGCAACATCATGGAATCCAAGATTCTTGATTGGTTCGCAGTGCATTTTCTTCTTGTCTAAATCATATCCTAACTGTTTCTTTGCTTCTGCAGCGATTTCTTTTGTAGAGATAGATCCGAATGTTCTTCCACCTTCTCCGACTTTCATCTTTAATACTAACTGTTTTTCTTCGATCTCTTTTGCTAAAACTTTTGCTTCTGCTAATGCTTCTGCAGCCAGTTTATCATCATTTGCTTTTCTTAATTTCAGGTCATTTAAAGCTTTCTTTGTAGCTTCGATTCCTAAATTTTTGCGGAATAATACATTTCTTGCATATCCATTATTCACTTCTACTACCTCGTCTTTTTTTCCAACTGATTTTACATCTTCTAATAAAATAACTTTCATCGCTTATATCTCTCCTTTTGATTTCAAATATCTTAATGTCTCACGAATGATATTCTTGGCCTCATCTAATGATACATCCACAAGCTGCGCTCCCGCAACTGTCAAATGTCCACCGCCTCCGAATTCTTCCATGATCTTCTGAACATTAACTTCATCAATCGATCTCGCACTGATATAGACTCTCTCATGAACAGCTGTCAGTACAAATGATGCCTGAATTCCATCAATATCAAGCAGTTCATTCGCAACCTGAGCTCCGATAACCGTAGGGCTGTCCACCCCGATTCCAACCAGCGTTGCAATTGCAAATCCATCATATAAAATATCCGCTTCACTGATCGCTTTCGCCCTGATCCTGTAAGTATCCATACTCTCTCTGGACATCTTTCTCACTCTTGTAAGATCAGCTCCATTACGTTTTAGGTATGCCGCTGCCTCAAATGTTCTGACACCTGTTTTGTTGACAAAATTGTCAGTATCAACAAGCATTCCATAATACATGGCATTGGCTTCCATAGGCTCTAACTTTGGCTTGGAATCTACATACTGAAGGATCTCGGCTACCAGTTCACATGTAGAGGATGCATATGGTTCTACATAAGAAAGAACCGGATTCTTGATCATATCTTTACTCTTTCTGTGATGATCTAAGATAACCCTTGTCTTCGTCTGACTTAATAACTGTTCACATTCTGTATAATTCGCATGATTTACATCAACAACGATCAAAAGTGTATTCTCATCTGTAATCTCGATCGCCTGTTCATTATCAATAAACATATCTTCATCGTAAATCCCGCTCTTATTGAGATCATCCACCATTGCACGTACAGAAATCGTCACTTCATTCATGACGATATGTGCCTTTCTTCCAAGAGAAAGTCCTAATCGATACAATCCTACCGCTGCGCCGATCGCATCGGGATCTGGAATCTTATGTGCCATGATTACAACATTCTCTTTTGATTCAAGAAGCTCTTTTAATGCGTGTGCTTTCACTCGTGCCTTGACTCTCGTTGTACGCTCCATGATCTCACAATTTCCGCCATAATAAGAAATATCTTCTCCATCTTTGATAACTGCCTGATCTCCACCACGTCCTAAAGCAAGGTCCATACCAGTGCAGGCTGCTTCGTAGTTTTCCTGATAGGTATTTCCATTGATACCAAAACTGATACTTAATGTCATATGCATGGAATTTCCAAGATTGATCGTCTTGATCTCATCAAGAATTGAAAATTTATTTTCCTTGATCTTATCGAGATATTTCTGTTCAAATACAACAAAATATTTATCTCTTTCCGTTCTTTTTACGATTCCGGATACATTCTGAATAAATTTATTGATCTTACGGTCTGCAACTGCGATCAGCATCGAGCGCTTCACTGCATCAATATCATCAAGAATTTCATCATAATTATCAATATAGATCAATCCAATAACCATTCTCTGATTCTCATTCTGTTCCATATATTTCTTAAGCAGTGTCTGATCAAAGAAATATGCTGCGATCAGATCATTATCCTTAAGCATCTGTCTGGAACAGCTTTTATCGTCATCATCTTCAAAATCTTCTACACGGATACGATTCATCTCTACCTTATAAAACAGTGTCTGTTCTTTTTCCTTGTCTCCGTCCTTGCATTTCTTCTTATATTCAATATGAGAAATTGCGTGGCTTACATCAGATGGAATCAGATTACGATTAAGGTTCGTAAAAATCTGTTGTATTGATTTTCCTCTGTTGTCTCCAGCAATCTTTTGAAATGCTTCATTCGACCAAATGATCATCCCATTCCCATCAAGCAAGGCATACGGCACAGGAAGCTGTTGAAGCAGATAATTCTGTACCTGACTTTGTTCAAACATAAAATTCATGCATTCTTTCACGATCGCCTGTTTGCTTTTGGAATAAATGACCATCTGAGAAACTGCAAATGCGATCAGAACAACCGCTAGGATCACTCCGCATCGAATATCCAAGAAAAAGAACAAAATATCCGCAACAGCCAGCACGAACAATGCCCATAATGGCCGTTGAAGATACTGTTCTATCTTTGTTTTCTTCATAATGTCCATTTTTTTCTCCTGATTCAGTTATTACAATTATCCTTTATTATACCTCACTTACTTGAATTTGTACATTGTATTTAAACAAAGCGAGATATTTGCTCAATATTTGTAACAAAAAAAGAGCTATACCGCAACAAACATTACGATATAACTCTTTATTATCTGCTTAAAATTATTCAGCTGTATATGGCATTAAAGCTAAATGTCTAGCTCTCTTAATAGCTCCTGTAACAGCTCTCTGATGTTTAGCACATGTTCCAGTAATACGTCTTGGAAGGATTTTTCCTCTTTCAGATACGTATTTCTTTAATGTTGCTACATCTTTATAATCGATTACAGCGTCGGCTTCTGTACAGAATGTACATACTTTTCTTCTTCTACGTCCGCCTCTTCTTCTCATTGGAGAATCGCCTTTTGTATAAGCCATGATTTCTACCTCCTATTTAACTAAACGGTAATTCTTCTTCTAAACCGTCTGGAATGTTCATAAAACCATCGCTTGCTGCTGCACTAGGCTGTGGCGCGCTTGGCTGTGGAACTCCCATATTACTGTTCTGGGCTGCAACGGCTTTGCTCTCTGCAAAATCCTGCTCTTCGATCACAACATCTGTTGTGTAAACTTTCATTCCATCTCGGTTTGTATAACTACCTGTCTGGATTCTTCCAGAAACAACAATCTTTGTACCCTGTTTCAGATACTTTTCTGCAAACTCTCCTGCGCGTCCGAATGCCACACAGTTAATAAAATCTGCATCCTGCTCACCGTTTCTTTTGAATCTTCTGTTTACTGCTAACGTATATCTGGCAACTGCCATAGGCTGTTCACCCTGTGAATATCTTACATCAGGGTCCCTTGTCAGTCTTCCCATTAATACTACTTTATTCATTATTCGGATCCCTCCTGCTAATTACGCATCCTGTTTAACGCATAAGAAACGTAATACAGTTTCCTCAATACGAAGTCTTTCTTCAAGTTCTGCTGGAACTGTAGTTTCGCCTTCGAACTGGATGAAATAGTAGTATCCTTCTTTCATCTTCTGAATTTCGTAAGCTAACTGTTTCTTACCCCATTCATCGACGTTAGTGATCGTTGCACCTGCTGTAGTAATCATTGCCTGAACTTTTTCAACCATAGCTGCACGTTCTTCGTCTTCGATCTTTGCACTTAAAACTAATGCTAATTCATATTTCATCATTACTTGCACCTCCTTTTGGTCTAGTGGCTCTTTCTTCGTGAAAGAGCAAGGATATTTTTATATACCACGAATATTTACTCTATCATAAATTTCTAATCTTGGCAAGCTTTTTTTATAAATCCTCTAAAATTTTTTTCTACCATTTTTCTTGGAACCATAACCTGTCTGCTGCAGCCGACACATTTGAGTCGAAAATCCATTCCTACTCTTAAGATTTCCCATTCATTTGCCCCACATGGGTGTGCCTTCTTTAATTTGACAATATCCCCGACCTGAAATTCCATTTGTCGAACCTCCTTATTCTTAAACATATATCTTTCGTATCTTACTTCGATAAATAATGATATCTTATTATAACAGAAAAAAGAACCAGGCGGTCAACCCTGATTCTTTCTTAACTGTATTAAAGAAGAAGTTGTTCTTTTAGACTTCTGGCGCCGTTGCGTCAATATCCCCCAGATTCATTGCTTCATATTGTTCTAAAATTAAAGTCTGGATCATATTTCTTGTGTCAGAATTGATCGGATGTGCAATGTCTCTGTATTCACCGTCTGCAGCTTTACGGCTTGGCATTGCAATAAACAGACCTTTTTCTCCTTCGATTACTTTAATATCATGAACCACAAATTCGTTATCGATTGTGATTGACACAACAGCTTTCATCTTACCTTCTTTGGCCACTTTTCTAATACGTACATCAGTTATTTGCATGTTGTCATCCTCCTAGTTTCTAATAATATAGCTAAAATTCGCTCTCCGGTCAGGCTCTGGTAACTTCTTCTTCATCTTAGACCGTGTATGCTAATTTTTATTATACCACTATTTTCAGTAGATGTGAACAAAAACTTGTTTTTTATTTGCTTTTTTATTATAACATTTTACTACAGCTTTCTCCATATTTTTATGATACTTATAATATTTTCCAATTTAATCTCCGTCTTGCAAGTTTAGTTACAGTGACTTATAATAAGGAAAACAATGAAACTATATCAATAGAAAGAAAGGGCACATGAAAATGTATCAGATAGATTTTAATAAACCAATTCATATTCATTTTATGGGAATCGGAGGAATCAGCATGAGTGGTCTTGCTGAGATCCTTATCAAAGAAGGATTTACTATTTCCGGATCCGATGTCCACACTTCCAATATCATCAAGCACTTAGAAGATAAAGGCGCAAAAGTTTATTTAAGCCAGACTGCTGATAATATCACAGATGATATCGACCTTGTTGTATATACAGCCGCTATTAACTTTGACACAAATGAAGAATATAAAGAAGCCGTTCGCCGTAACATTCCTGTTATGAAACGTGCCACACTGCTTGGACAGATGATGCACAATTATCAGAATGCGATCGCTGTATCTGGAACTCATGGTAAGACAACAACTACATCTATGCTTTCTTACATCTTACTTGCCGGTAACACAGATCCTACGATCAGTGTTGGTGGAATTCTCGATGCGATCAATGGAAATATCCGTGTCGGACATTCCGAAACATTCGTAACTGAAGCATGCGAATATACAAACAGCTTCTTAGAGTTCTTCCCTAAGATCAGTATCATTCTTAACATCGAAGAAGATCATATGGATTTCTTCAAAGATCTTGATGATATCCGTCATTCTTTCCGTGAGTTTGCTCACAAGCTTCCTGATTATGGTTATCTGATCATCAATGGCGAGATTGATAACATTGATTATATTGTTGACGGATTAAAAGCAGAATATGCAACATTTGGATTAGAAAATGATTCTTATGACTATTGTGCTAAGAATATTGGATATGATGCTTTCGGACATGCTCACTTCGATTATTATTACAAAGGTGAATTTGTTGATCATATCCAGTTAAATGTCAACGGTGAACATAATGTGAAGAATGCACTGGCTGCGATCGCCGCTGCAAAACGTATCGGCATCGATGTTGATACTATGAAGAAAGGTCTCCTTGGATTCACTGGTGCGAAACGTCGTTTTGAATTAAAAGGTACATGCAATGACTTTACCGTTGTTGATGACTACGCACATCATCCAACAGAGATCCGCGCAACATTAGAAGCTGCTAAGAATTATCCACACAATGAATTATGGTGTGTATTCCAGCCTCATACTTATTCAAGAACGATCGCTTTCCTTGATGATTTTGCCGATGCACTAAGCCTTTGTGATCATGTGATCGTAACTGACATCTATGCTGCCAGAGAAAAAGATACTGGCATTGTAAGTTCCAAAGATATCGTTGATCGTATGAAATCTAAAGATGTCGATGTACACTATATCAAGGAATTTGATGACATTGAAGAATTTATTTTGAAAAATTGCAAAAAAAATGATCTGTTGATAACTATGGGCGCTGGAAACGTCGATTCTATCGGAAATTCTCTCGTAAATAGATAGTTATCCACATTATCCACAGGTTTGTACACAATCGTTGAAAGGCAAATCTGTGGATTTCTTTTACCTTTTTCCACAATTGTAAAATCTTTGTAAATGGCTTATTTCCATAATTCTACGATTTTTGTCCACATTATCCACATTATCCACAGACTTGTACACAATTTACCTGTGGATTTCCCTACTATTTACAATTTCTTCAATCTGCGTTATAGTCAGATTAATAATAATAAAAGAAGGAGAAATTGCCATGAATTACATAAAAGTAACAACCACATATCCGACTGGTGGAACGCTGCTTCCAAACGCTTTTGTTGATAATTATATGATCCGTGCCAACGGAGAATACATCAAAGTGTATATTTATCTTCTGCGTATGGTTTCTGATGGTGCAAATTTCAGCATTCCATGTCTGGCAGACGTGCTCGAACTTACGGAACGTGATGTTACTCGTGCGTTAAAGTACTGGGAGAAAGAATCCCTGCTTCGCATGGAATTAGAAGATGGTGAGCTCAGTTTTATTGAACTGCTTCCAGTCAGTGGCAATCCACATGCTCCCGTACAGACTGCTGATACACAGACTGCTGATACACAGACTGCTGTGTCAACGCAGCAGACAGGAAACAATGCTCAGGCAATTCCTGCAATGAAGACCCTCTCCCCTGCAGAACTGCAGCGTAAGAGTGAAGATGAGCGTTTTTCTTATCTTCTCTATGTATGTGAGATGTTCTTAGGAAAGCCTCTTACCTGCACTGACATGAATACTCTGCTTTATATGGTTGAAGACCTTAAGATGTCCTGTGAATTGATTGAATATCTGGTAGAACACTGTGTTTCTAATGGTAAGAAGAGTTTTCGTTATATGCAGTCTGTAGCAATCAACTGGTATGAAGCAAATATTCAGACCCCAGAAGAAGCGAAAGCATACAGTAAAAATTTCCGTAAGGAATATTACTCTATCATGCGTGCATTTGGACTCAATCAGAATCCAGCTCCAGTTCAGGAAGAATATATGAAGCGCTGGCTTGAAACAGATGGTTTTGATCTTTCAATGATCATCGAAGCATGTAACCGTACGATCAATGCAATCAACAAGCCTAGTTTTCCATATGCCGATACAATCCTTAAACACTGGAAGGATAATCATATCATGACTTTAGAAGAAGCCAAGAACTTCCATGTACAACAAAAAACACCTAAAACTTTCGCCAATAACAATAACCAGAACAACATGCATAACTTTACTCAGCGTGATTATGATTTTGATGCGTTAGAGCAACAGCTTTTACAGAAACAGTTCGCAGATGAACTCATGGAGAACTAACTTATGTCATTATCAAATACCGATTATCAGGATATCATGCGCCAGTATGAAGCAAGAAGACTTTCTAATTACCGGCTTCATGAACAGCGCAAGAAAGATATATATACAACGATTCCAGAGATGAGGGAACTTGACCGACAGATCACTGCCAATTCCATTTCTCTTGGAAAGCAGCTGATCGTTCGTGATGATCCTGCTTTACGCGAAGAATACCGATCTAAAAATCAAGCTTTGATCAAGCGTAAACAAGCTCTTTTAAGAGAAGCTGGATATTCATCCGATTATCTGGAACCTATTTTTCATTGTAAGAAGTGTAAAGACACCGGATATATTGGACAGGAGCAATGTTCCTGTTTCCATCAGGCGATGATCGATCACCTGTATTCCGGTTCTAATATGGCTAAGATCTTAGCCCGGGAGAATTTTCAAACTTTTAGAGAAGATTATTACTCCGATCAGATGACCAAACAAGGTCTTCCAAGCCCAAGACGCAACATTCAAAAAGTCGTGGAACACTGTAAATCCTTTATTTCCAAATTTCCGGATCACGACAACATTTTATTTCAGGGTTCCACAGGCGTTGGGAAGACTTTTTTAAGTCATTGTATTGCAAAGGAGATCATGGACCGCGGATTTACCTGTGTCTATATGACAGCTTTTCAGCTTTTTGATACTCTTGCCAAGCATACGTTTGGAAAAGAAAAGAATCCAGAACAGGAAACTTCTGCTAACCTGATCTTTCAATGCGATCTTCTGATCATTGATGACCTTGGAACTGAGATGATCAATAAATTTGTGATCTCTCAGCTTTTTCAATGTCTGAATGAGCGATTGATCCAAGAGAAATCTACGATCATATCCACAAATTTATCCCTGCAGGAATTCAGAAATACTTATTCTGAACGAATTTTTTCAAGGATCATTGAGAATTATTCCTGGCAGAAAATCTATGGAGATGATATCCGTTTCAAAAAATCGAACTTGACGTAACTTATTTATAATGTTATAAAAAACTATGAAGAACAATATACGAAGGAGATAGTATCATGAGACGATCTGACCGTAACTTTACTAAGATTCCAGACGGTAAACTTGGAATCATTGCCCTTGAAGGATGCAAAGAACTTGGAAAAACAATCGACAACTACATCATCCAGTGGAGATCTGAGACTTTCAAAGATTTCAAAGACTCTGTTGCCTGTGATGGATATTTAAGAGATACTTATCTTTTAGATGCTAGTTGCCCACGCTTTGGTTCTGGAGAAGCCAAAGGTATCATTCGCGAATCCGTTCGTGATATGGATTTATACATCATCGTTGACGTATTAAATTACAGCGTTACTTACTCTTTAAGTGGACGTGTAAATCATATGTCCCCAGATGATCATTATGCTGACTTAAAACGTATCATCAGTGCCGCAGCTGGTAAAGCTAAGAGCGTAAACGTTATTATGCCATTCTTATATGAAAGCCGCCAGCACAAGAGAAGCACTCGTGAATCTTTAGACTGTGCTGTTATGCTTCAGGAACTGATCAGCCTTGGTGTTGATAACATCCTGACATTCGATGCACATGACCCTCGTGTACAGAATGCGATCCCTATCAGTGGATTTGATAACATCCAGCCTACTTATCAGTTTGTAAAATCATTAGTAGAAGAGTGTGATGATGTTCACTTTGATAATGATCATTTAATGGTTATCAGCCCAGATGAAGGTGCTATGCAGCGTGCAATCTATATGGCAAACGTTGTTGGTGTTGACGTTGGTATGTTCTACAAACGCCGTGATTACTCTACAGTTATTGATGGACGTAACCCAATCGTTGCACATGAATTCCTTGGTGATTCCTTAGATGGAAAAGACGTACTGATCATTGATGATATGATCTCTTCTGGAGAGAGTATGATCGATGTAGCCAGAGAATTAAAACGCAGAAATGCCCGCCGTGTCTTCTGCTTATCTACATTTGGTTTATTTACAAATGGTTTAGAAGTATTTGACACTGCTGTTGAAGAAGGTATCATTGAGAAGGTTATCACTACAAACCTTACTTATCAGACACCTGAATTATTATCTCGTGACTGGTATGTATCTTCTGATGTATCTAAATATGTTGCATTATTAATTGATACATTAAACCATGATGCATCTATCAGTGATCTGTTAAACCCAACAGAACGTATTAAAGAATATCTTGAAAAGAAAAACATGTAATATTTATTTATATATAAAAACTCCGTCATAATGGCGGAGTTTTTTGTATTTTCTAAGATTAATGAAACATCAAAAAATCCGGCATAGTTAAAATGCCGGATTTTTATTCTTCTTATTTATTACCGCGTTATTCATTCTGCGGTTCACTGTCTCCACCATCTTGTGCTGGAGCAGCTGTTGTAGGTGCTGCTGTTGTTGGAGCAGCTGTTGTAGGTGCTGCTGTCGTAGGTGCTTCTGTTGTTGCCTCTGTACGACTTGTACTTGCCGCCTGTGTTGTACGTGTTGTTGTTGAGTATGTGGATCTCTGTGAAGTTCCTTCATCATAATCCCTGTAACTTCCCTGAGTATCTGTTCCTGAAGAAGAATACTCAGAATGGATCGCATTCATAAAGTTACTCCAGATAGATTTTGGATAAGATGCTCCACTTAGTGCTGGCATGATCTTATTATCATCTCTACCTACCCATACTGCTGTTGTATAGTAAGGTGTATATCCACAGAACCATCCATCACGGTTGCTGCTTGTTGTACCTGTTTTACCTGCTGTATCAACATTTGGTACTTTGGCTCCGACACCGGTTCCACTTGTGACTACACTCTTTAATACATCTGTCATCTGTTTTGCTGCACTCGTTGAATACACACGTTTCTTGTTTGTTGAAGATGACATTACTTCATCCCCATCAGAAGTTGTGATCTTTGTAATACAAGTTGGTTCTCTATATACACCATTGTTCTTTAATGTTGCATATCCTGCTGCCATCTCTTCTGTTGTTGTTCCTTTTGTGAAACCACCAATACATGTTGTATAATATTTATAATCTGTATCTGTCAGATATTTAAAGTTCATCTCTTCCAGATATTTTAAACATGTCTTCGGTGTCAACTGTTCATATAAACGCATTGTAACAACGTTACTTGATTTCTCAACTGCTCTTCTAAGAGATATCTGTCCAGAATAAGATCCATGAGAGTTTCTTACACGATGTTTATCATTCGTAGCCATTGGTGAATCATTCACTGTGGATCCTGCGGACCATCCATGCTCCAATGCCGGTGCATAGACAAGAAGCGGCTTGATCGAACTACCTGGCTGTCTTGGACTCTGGTATGCGCGGTTTAGCGTGTAACCGATATTCTTCTGTTCACGCCCACCTACGATCGCGACAACCTTTCCAGTATCATTATCAATACATGTTCCTGAAGCCTGTGCTTTATAAATACCATTCTTGTCTTTCTCTGTGTATCCAGTCAAGGCATTATTTACACTCTTTTGCAGCTGTTTTTGAACGTCTGGATCAATTGATGTATAGATATGATATCCTGCACTATATAAGGTTCTCTTACATTCAGCGTACATCTTATCATATTCTTCCTGGTATTTTTCTTTCTCAGAATTAGAACTAAACTCTGTCTTAAATTCAAATCCCTTCTGCTTCATGATCTCTTTTGTCGCACAATGCACTACATAAGTTTCTATATAGTTCTTCTTCTCAGTCTTATTGCTCTGTGCTTTCTTAACCTTAATATCCTCGTTCAATGCCTCTTCATACTGATCTTTTCGAATCAGATTCTGTTTATACATATCTTTTAAGATCTTATTTCGACGTTTGATCGTATTATCTTTATTTCTGCGAGGATCATAGATTGTTGGGTTATTTGGAATTGCAGATAAAAATGCTGCTTCTGACATTGTCAGATTCTTTGCATCTTTTCTAAAATATCCCTGACTGGCCGCCTGAATTCCATAATATCCATTTGCATAATAAACATTATTCAAATAAAATTCCAGGATCTGCTCTTTGGAATATTTCTTTTCCATCTCTACTGCCATGAAAATTTCTTTAACTTTTCTCTTCCAAGTCTTTTGTCGATTCAAAAATACAGTCTTCGCAAGCTGCTGCGTCAATGTACTTCCACCCTGTGTGATTGCTCCTTTGTGTACGACATAACTTACTGCTGCTCGTGAAATTCCTTTGTAATCTACACCATTATGCTTATAGAAATTTCTGTCCTCAACAGAAATAACTGCAGCTATAACATAAACTGGAAGTTCCTTGTATTTTAGATAATATACATCCTTCTCTCCACGGAACTTCAGTAATTGTTTTCCGTTGGTGTCATATACAATACTTGTCTGTGATGCCTTAAATGTATCCTCGGTGGATTGTGCAACGAGTTTCTTGGCTTCACTTCTAAGCTTCATAACCTTTGCCCCAAAAGTAAACCAGCCGATCACGACTAACAACAAAAAGACAATCGAAACTTTTAAAAGAATCTTTTTCTTTTTACGTTTCTTTTTCTTCTTTTTCTTGCTTTCGGGAATACTCTTTTTTGTTTCCTTTGTTTCTTCAGCCATATTCCTTTCACCTTTCGTTTGTTTTTACTGCTCTTGCTTTCCGGATCATCTCCAGATATATATCTTAATTTTAACATAAAATATATCATAACTAAAATTTTTGTCTCGACATAATTCGCACATATAAGACAAAATCTAATTTGCATATCCGTAATAAACACTGCCTGCCTGTTTGAATTCACTCTCCAGTTTCTTGCGGTTTGTCTTTACAGATTTGCCACTTAGTGGATCATAATATCTTAAGTCCGTCTGATTATAACTCATAACTACAACAAATGTTCCGTCTTTTCTCTCAGCCATAAATGAACGGCCTTTACTGATCACATAGACAATATCGTCTATCTTGCAACCAGAATAATTTACTGCACGACGATCAAATACTTTGTATAATTTGTCATATGTGCTTCCTGACATTTTTTTGATCTTATTATAAGAAATATCGATTCCCTCCGCTTTCGCCATCATAAGAATACATGCAATATCTGTTTCATTCTTATTCTCTGCTTTGATCAGCGGAATATTCGAAGATTTTCCATAATTTTGTGCAATACCTTTCTCCCATAAATACATCTGATGATAATTAACTACAACTCCGCCGCCCTGTTCGGCAACTTTGATCGCATCTTTCATATTGCTGTAAATACCTGAAAGCTTACCGCCGGTATATACATAGGCATCATTGTATTTATTATCATTCTCTGCAAATTTGATCTTAGTATCATCACTGATCTCTTCCACATTCGTAGACAGATAATTTGGTCTTGTCTGAATATAAACATCAGCAGGGAATCCAAGATATAATTGATTTAATCTTGTTCCTGTATATCCATATTCCAAAACTACCTTATTCTCTTTCTTATCTTTGTAACGGATATAACTTTCATTTACCTTCTTATATCCTTTACCACTTTTTTTCGAATGTGTCAATGAAATGGTAGTACCATCAACATTTGCATCTGTAATATATGTTCCATCTTCCCCATATTCTTTCACATTTTTTCCATTACTTCTAATGAATACTTTTGTTAATGGATATAGGTATGATCCATCTTTTTGTCTTACGATCTGCGATTTTTCTCCAACTCCATAAATGAAGTCTTTTTCAACAAATCCGATCGGTCTTATCACTTCGTTCTCTCCACATGTGATCTCATTTGATTTCTGTGTAGAAAGATCGATGATCTTTACTTTATTCTTTGACTGATTTAATGCCAGCATTCCATTTTCAGAGATCACAGTCATATCATCTGCGATATTCTTGGCTAATATCTCACTCTTGCCTGATTCAAGGTCTACCTGATATACAGCTCCATCAAGATAAAAATAGAACTCTCCATTCTCACTTAAAAATGCACCTTTCTTGATGTCATTTTTCATCATATCATACTGAATCTTTGTAGGGATAAAGGCAAGTTCTTCGATCTTCTGATCTGCGGCACTAAACTGATATACAGATATCCCATTCTCACCCTCATGTTTTCCACGATTCATATAACCATATACAAGGAATGAAATATCCCCATTCTTCTTCATCTTCATGATCTGAATATCATGTTTTTGATAGTTATTACGACTATCCCTGTAATCTTCACCTTCAAAAGAAAAGACTTTATACATGTCAGCTTTCTGGTAATCATAATACCATAGTTCATCCTGAACTACGAAAGCAACTTTCTTACCGCCTTTTTTACTGATCAGCTGTTTTTGATTACTTCCGATTCCAAGCAGTATCCTGTTGTTGCTTCGATCGATCGTATCATATCTCATATAAGCTTCCATATTGCGCTCATAGTTCAATAAATACATTCTGTCCTTCGCATAACGCACTCTGAAATACTCTGTTGCCTGATAATACTGCTTTGTTCCATCACTGTTCTCAGCAGAAAGAATATATCTTAATTCTACAGATGTTACATTCTCTGAAATCTCTTTTATCGTTGCCGGATAGATGCTTTCTACCTGTGGCTTTAACGTTGCATAGGAAACTGCTTCCTGTGTTGATTTCAATGTTACATTCGCTAAATTGTTGGATGTCGTTCCTTCTGCTGTCTCAAGATACTGGCTGATAAATTCTGTATTACCTTCTGTTAGTGCTGCATCATGGAATTTCTTGGCAAAATTCAGACATTCTTTCAAATGAAAACTTGTTCCATAAATAATTCTTGTAAAATAGCGGATCGTCTTATTATCCTGTTTCACAGATAGTTCCATCAGATATGTCTTTCCATTATCTAATCGTTCTTTGATCTGTATATTGGCTGTATATTTTCCTTTTGTCTTGTGAAATGCTGTATCTCCATTTCCTAAAACAGTTTTGTTATCTGTATCATAAATCTTGTATGATACAACACCGATATCTTCCGTGGCATTTTTTAAAATAACCTTTACCTGATTCTCATAAATCGGTGTAATACTGTCACGGATCAAAGATGCATCTACGTTTCCCTGATATCCATGCAATTCATTGATATTCTTTCCATCTACGGACAAATTTAATAAAGGGAATGTGGCCTGCTGTGTCTCCGTTACTCCCTGATTATTTCTTCCCACTAATGTATAATTCCATATCAATAGCGAGATCACAAAGATGATCCCAAATATAGAAATCTGTATTACTTTACTTTGTTTCATTGCTTTCTCCTTTTTTCATCTGGTAAAGCTTTCTATTGTCCATTTTATCTTTTTTTGTACATTTATACAACCATTTTAAGAAATGTTTAAGATGTCCAGCCCCCAGTAAATACATAAAAAAAGTAAATGCCGGGATTTCTCCCGGCCTCATCTATGATCTGAACATATTCTTCTTTCTTCGATAGCGGCAGCGTCTATGATACACTTCTCCTCCGATCAACACAAGGATCATCTGATGCAGCAGACGTTCCTGCTTAGGGCAGTTTTCCTTCTCTTGATAATTCATCTTATCATAGATCTTATCTGCCATTGAAAGGATCATTGTCCGATCCATATATTCATCAAACATCCTGCTTCCATTGTATTCCATCTGATCACAGACATCTTCAATCTGATCAAGGATCTCTCTTGCCAGTGCAGAGTACATTCTTATAATATACTGATAATCATCTTCCTGTCTCTGATCCTGCGCTACCAGCTCTCTGCTCGTTTTTACTTCTGTATCAAATAACGGCAGATTTCCTAACCCTTCTCTGTCAGCCATCTTTTAAGCTCCTTTTTTCTCTATCAATCATATCTTATGACCTAACAGAGAAAAATTGCATGTCCTATCCTTCATTTTCCTCTCGGATACTTCTTACTTCTTCATTGATAGCAAGCATCTTGCTGTCTAAGAATGTTACCAGATCCGCACATTCCTTTAGCTCTTTCTTAATATACTCTGGGGTATTCCCTTCGTATTTGTAATAAATCTTATGCTCCAGAGAAGCCCAAAAGTCCATAGCTACTGTTCTGATCTGTATCTCTACTTTGGTTGGCACAACTCTGTCTGATAAGAAGATCGGCACTCTCACGATCAAATGATAGCTTCTGTATCCATTGATCTTTGGGTTTAGCATATAATCCTTTGTCTTTAACACTTCTATATCATCTTGAGATGCGATCATGTCCACAATACGGTAGATATCTGGTGTAAATGAACAAATAACCCTTACTCCTGCAATATCATCAATATATTTCTGAATATTCTCTACTGTGATCTCTTTTCCCTTTCGCATCAGTTTGCGAGTGATGCTCTCATCTGTCTTCAGTCTTGATTCAATGTGTTCGATCGGATTGTACTGATGTACAAGTCTAAATTCGTCATTTAATATCTCTAACTTCGTCCCGATTTCTTTTAAGGCGGAACGATATAATAATTTGATCTTACGGTATTCCAGCATTACATCCTGTACATCAGGTAATTCTAATTCTCTCATGTCTTCTCACTCCTTACCTTATTTGCTATTTCTATTCTATCACTGTTTGTCTTTGTATTCAATAGCATACAATCCTGATGCAAAGCTCATAAAAACCCTAAAAAATGGTATAAAAAAATCCGTGCGGTCTGCGTTGTGTCGCCTTCCACAGACGTTACCTCTATAGTTAACTCAACCCAGGCACCCTCACGGCACATAGAAGGTTCCACTTAGTGCTGCTTTGTTCCCAACCTGACACGGTTCATGGATTCCTATTGCGTGAGACCCAGATATCAACGCCACTTGTAGAGGGCAGCTCTACAGAAGACAACCCGAAGCATGACCATCACCTCTGCTATAGCGGATTGCAGAAATAGGGTGCCGCTACCTCCCCGGCTAGCACGGAAGCTTTATGACTTGATTATCTTTGGCATCTTAGATTTAAGATGCATCTTTGATTATACTAAATATTTTTGTTCTGGTCAATAGTTATTCTCTTTTTTACTTATTTGATTCCATTGTCGTATATGCTTTGATCCTCATTGTCAGCTTTGCTGAATACAGATCAGACCATTTTCCATCGACATAAATATAACTTTGTCCTTTCGCTGTCTTGTTTACAAAAGATATCCATCCAAGATTATCATTCTGATCATATCCTACATATCCTACTCCTAACATTTTGATTACAATAGAAAATCTGTCTCCCTTGACCATTTTGATCTTTTGTTTGATATCAATCGTATGTGTTCCAGCTTCTTTAAGCGTTCCTTTGAGTGGATTCTTAAGCATTTTTGTTCCGCTGGCCGGTTTTCCTTTCTTTGGATTTTTATAAATCTGAATGCTGTATTTTAAATTTGTAGACCAGTTGACCAGATTGACTGCTTTTAATATCTCTTTATTCTTCTTCGTTCCTTTTTTTGCTGTGTATATATTGGAAATCTGCTGACCTTTTTTTAATCTGACAGATCCTGGGTTCGTTGATCCATCATAAAAATAATTGTATTTGTACGCAGATGCCTTCACGAACTGACCTGATAAAAATTCACACATCGACCGGTCTTCATAAGATATGTATGTGTACCCATTATCGCCTTCCTGATTTCCCCAGCTGTTCTTTATGATCCATGCCCCATTCTTCTTTGGTTTTGACGCACTTCCAAACTGGTTTTTATTGTAATTATCATTCCATCCAACAATCGTCACAATATGATTTGCTAAACTTTTAGAATTGGTACAATTATAAGATTTTCGTTCCGTATCATAATATTTTTGTTCTTCTTTTGTTGTCTCTGGTGCATGATATGCCATAACAACAGAACCATATGTTTTAATATATGATTTTATTACACCAGAAGAAGGATTGTCTCCAAGAAAAAAACCATTCTTCAAAATCGCCGTATCCTTTTGTCCTACCTTGTCTGATAATTTCCATTGATCAGAATCAAATGGCGCAATACTTTCCTTTGCAAGACCGTACCATCCTGTTAATGCAAGCATTGCAAGCTGGGCATTGCCTCCAGCATATCTCCAGTTTCCAGACACTTTTGTTCGATCTCCTTTTGTATTGTTAAGGACATCGTTTTGACGATTATACATAAAATATCCGAGATGTTTCTCAGAGAAATCAACGTTCTTCTTTGCTAATCCTTGTTTGATCAGCGAAGTTTCCCCTAAAGCTGTCAGACCAAACGCCCAGCATAATTCAGTATTCCCCTGATTCTTTACTGACGTTACATGGCCTAAATCCCTTGAACTGTAATACCTTGGTGTTGATGTTGATGCTCTTGCATAAGATTGACTGTCTTGTGCAACTTTTGGTGACTCTACGTTTTTATTAAGTGCATGAAACCCGGTTGCCTTTTCTGCTGCAAATGCTCCTTGGCTGCTGAAAAAACATACCATACACATGCATAAAAACATAGCGACTGTCTTTTTAATGATCTTCATATGCCTTTCCCTCCTTTTTCTTTTTTCTTAACTGCCTGAAAAAGTCAGATAGCATCTGGCTGCATTCTTCTTTTAAAATTCCACGTTCAATTTCAACCTGATGATTAAATTGATCCACCTGAAGAATATTAAGTACAGATCCTGCACATCCCGCCTTTGGATTCATTGCTCCGATCACGACCTTCGGTATTCTCGCCTGCACGATTGCTCCGGCACACATCTGGCAGGGTTCTAACGTAATATACATGGTACATTCTTCAAGTCTCCAGTCCCCTAACTTCTTACTTGCTTTCTGAATCGCCAGTAATTCTGCATGAGCCAATGTTGTCTTCTTCTTATTTCTCTGGTTATAGGCTCTTGCTATAATCTTATCTTCAAAAACGATCACACATCCGATCGGCACATCTCCAACGGCTTCTGCTTTCTTTGCCTGACGAATTGCTTCTTTCATGTATCTTTCTTCCTGTGTCATTTTTGTTCCCCTTATACGTATGTCATATTTTTCTTTATTATAACATAGAATAATCAAAAAGAGAGTAAACGATTGTCAGATTATCAACGAATTGTATCTTATTTGTATGAATATCATCATGGAATGAAAGGTCCCAATGTTGGTTTTGCAAAAATAGAGAAGCGCCAGGATCAATTGCGTGTTTATTTCCATGTAAAAACAAATGAGCAGGCATTGGAATATAAGATTTATTTTTATTATTTTCATGAAGGAACTATGGAGGGAATTTATCTTGATACGATAAAAAGAAATGATACCGTCATTGAATTTAAACAGACATATCCTTTGACGAATGATCTTGAGAAAATGGATGGATTCTTAATCTATCACTCCAATGACCATTTCTTTGGTTCACAGTGGAAGGATCGTCCGATCATTATCCGAAGTTTTATGCCTCTTGATATGAATACTTCTGAACCTGAAGTTAAAATTGTAGTCGAAAAAGAACCTATAGAAACTAAAAATTCTCTTGAAAATATAGAGATCATTAACGATTCAGGGAAATCTGAGGAATCCAAAAAAGCAGAGACAACACAACCAGAAACAGAAAGTTCTGAATCTGCCAAAGGGCCCTCTCGTACATCCGGACTTTCCGAATATATCGAAGCCCTGCAATTAGAAAAGGATGCCAAACGTATCCGGCATCCTGATCCTGTAAAGAGTTTTGACTTTATGGAGTATCCCACCTTGCCCATGCCTCCTTCTTATGGCCTTGATCCTAGCGTCAAGATCTCACTAGAAGATCTCGATCAGATTCCTGATCTTGATGATGATGTAAAGGCAAATGGTTTCCTCCTTTTAAACTATGGAAACTTTGGCCATCTGATGCTTGCCAAAGATGCTGACAGCGGCCAGCGTTATCTTGGAATTCCCGGAATCTTTGATAACGAGAAAGCTTTTATCTCTCGCTTATTCGGCTTTAAAACATTTATCACAGTTCCCCTAAAGCCTCATAAAACCGGTAATTTTGGTTATTTTATCTTACCTGTCTAAAATATTTGTAAGTGTTGCAAACTGTTCTAATGTTAATGCTTCTCCACGGACAGATGCAGGTAATCCCATCTCTTCTAATGCCTGTGCTACCTGTTCTTTGGAGAAGTTTAACCCGCCAAAGTTTTTGATCCCGTTCTGAAGTGTCTTTCTTCTCTGGTTAAAGGAAGCACGGATCAGCTGGAATAATAACTTCTCATTTGTAACTTTGATCGGTGCATCTTTGTATTTTGTCAGACGGATGACTGCTGAACCAACTTTTGGTCTTGGCATAAAACAGTTTGGCGGTACATTAGCGACAACATATGGCTCGGCATAATACTGAACTGCCAGCGATAATGCCCCATATTCCTTTGTTCCAGGACCTGACTGCATACGGTCTGCAACTTCTTTCTGCACCATAACTGTGATGCTGTCGATCGGTACATGACTTTCAAACAAACCCATAATGATCGGTGTTGTAATATAATATGGAAGATTGGCAACGACTTTCACTGGTTTTCCGCCATTTTTTTCTTCTACGATCTTTGCGATATCTACTTTCAAAATATCTGCATTCAAAATAGACACGTTGTCATAGGCACTTAACGTATCTGAAAGGATCGGGATCAGATTCTTATCGATCTCAACTGCCATGACTTCTCTTGCATTTTCTGCAAGATACTGTGTCATCGTTCCGATTCCTGGACCGATCTCTAAAACAAAATCGTCTTTATTTACTTCTGCTGCGGAAATGATCTTCTCTAAAACTCGTTCGTCGATCAGGAAGTTTTGTCCGAACTTCTTCTGAAAATCAAAGTCATATTTCTGGATCACTTCTATTGTATTTTTTGGATTTCCAAGTTTCACTTTTTATACCTCTCTCATACGATACAATCGTCTTGCATTTTCTTCAGTGACTGCGATCAGTTCTTCTTTATCGACCCTTTTGATCTGACTGAGCGCTTCTGCTACATAATTTAAGTTCAGGGAAGAATTTCTCTTACCTCTGTTTGGTTCCGGTGACAGATATGGGCAGTCTGTCTCCAGCACAATGCGGTCCAATGGCGCATATGCTGCCACTTCTTTTAATGTCTTCGCATTCTTAAATGTCACAACTCCGCCAATTCCAATATAGAATCCCATATCAAGAAATTGTCTTGCCATCTCTTTGGAATATGAGAAACAATGAACCACACCGCCAATATCTTCTGTGTGTAGTGCTTTCATTATATCATAAGTATCCTTCGCTGCGTCCCTGCTGTGGATGATGATCGGCAATTTTACTTCTCTGGCAAGCTCGATCTGTGCTTCAAACCATTTTTTCTGAATGTCACGTTCTGGTTCATCCCAGTAATAATCAAGCCCGATCTCACCAATCGCAAGGATCTTATCCATCGCTGTGTATTTCTTTAATGTATCCATATCTGCATCTGTAAGGTCCGCTGTGTCACTTGGATGCACTCCTACAGCTCCATACATCATTGGGTATCTTTTGACTGCCTCAACGATCCATGCAGAAGTTTCCATATTAGACCCAACATCAACAATTGTTCCGATTCCGTTATCTTTCATAGATGCCAACAATTCTTCTCTGTCTTGATCAAACTGCTTATCATCATAATGAGCATGTGTATCAAATATCATCGTTTTTCCTCTTTCTATTTTCGTTTTTTCAATCTGACTGTATTTCCATTAACTGCCAGACATCGAATACTTCTTAAAAAGCTGGACATCCGGCTGTAACCATAATCTTTAATATTAAATCCACTGTGTTTATCTTTCAATTCTAATGTTACCGCAGAAAGGTTCTCAAGAGAACCACCATTTTTCTTTACAAATCTTATGACCTCATCCTCGATCGTCTCTCTGCTTGTGAGTTCTTTAAATTCTACATAACAGTTCGTATCTTCCTGAAGGATCATAAAGTTGTCCATCTCTTCATCGATCAAGACACTTAACTTCGTATATCCATAATTTCGCACATCAAAATCAGAATATTTCTCATTCAGACGATTCCCAATCCTTCCAAGATCAACCGGTGCATTCCCATTTTCACTGATGATATCTGCGATCGTACATGAAATCTCGTCCAGTGATGTTACATTCTCGATCTCATTGCTTTCCATCTCATCTTCTTTATCTTTATCTGCCTCATAAAGAAGATTTAGATGGATAAATTTATTACAGGCTCTTGTTAACGCTACTGGTGTCTTTGATTCTCCCATGCCGATCACGTACATATGCTCTTCCCGAAGCCGCATTGCCAGTCTCGTAAAATCACTGTCACTTGTCACCAAGCAGAATCCATCGACTTTCTTTCCATATAATAAATCCATCGCGTCAATAACCATTGCCATATCTGTCGCATTCTTTCCTGATGTGTAAGAAAACTGCTGTACCGGAATAATGGAATATTCTAAGAGCAGCTCTTCTTTCCAGCCGTTCGCTTTAGACCAGTTCCCATAGATTCTTCGGCAGGATGGAAATCCATATGCTTCAAGTTCCTGAAAAATAATCGGTGCATACTTGGGACTGATATTATCTGCATCGATCAGTACCGCAAACTGATTCTTTTCTTCTTCTACCATATTTTCCCTCATATCTAAATATTGTTTCTATGTCTGTAAAATGAAAAAAAGGATATATCCTCTCGAATATATCCTTCAGTAAATACCAAGCGGGTGATGGGAATCGAACCCACGTGATCAGCTTGGAAGGCTGGAGTTCTACCATTGAACTACACCCGCATATCTTATTCGCTGTTACTTGTTTTCCTCAGCGACAAGTAATACTATACCACCACTTTTTATAAATTGCAAGTGTTTTTTTGAATTTTTTTAATTTTTTTTGAATACGTTATAATAAAGGCATTTGGGAGTATGTTTTATGATGAATTATATCTGGTGTTTTATGATTCTGATCGGGCTGATCGTTGGCAGTTTTAATGGAAAGATCACCATGCTTTCTGATACGATCCTTGCTTCCTCCAAAGAGGCTGTGGAACTTTGTATCCTCATGTTTGGGATCGTTGGTCTTTGGTCTGGGATCATGAATATTGCCCTGTCTCTGGGTATCACCGGCAGGCTTCAAAAAATGCTGTCTCCTTTTCTGTCTTTTATCTTTCCAAATCTCAAAAATAAAAAAGCCAGGGAATATATCAGCACAAACATTGTTGCGAATATCCTTGGCCTTGGATGGGCTGCGACTCCCTCTGGATTAAAGGCGATGGATGAACTTCAAAAAGATAATCCACATAAAGATACCGCAACCAAAGAAATGTGTTCATTTCTCATCTTAAATATATCGTCCCTGCAGCTGATCCCGATCAACATCATTGCTTATCGAAGCCAATATGGCTCTGTAAATCCTGCAAAGATCTTAATTCCGGGACTTATCGCCACTTTTAGTTCTACAATTGCTGCTATTATCTATATCAAATGGAAGGACCGCAAACAATGATCACATTTCTTGCCAATCTTGTCATCCCACTCTTCATATTTACGCTTGTGTTATATGGAATTTTAAAGAGGAGAGATATTTATACGCCATTTCTTGAAGGTGTGATGGATGGATTCAAGATCGTGTTTGAAATTGCGCCAACTTTGATCGCTTTGTTTTTTGCAATCCAGATCTTTCGTTCGTCTGGGGCACTTGATCTGATCGTTTCATTTCTTGCACCTCTTGGGAATCTCTTAAAGATTCCAAAAGAAGTCCTTCCTGTCATCTTTGCAAAACTTTTCTCTTCTTCTGCCGCAACCGGCTTCCTGCTTGATATTTTTAAAACCTCAGGTCCAGATTCTCTGGCTGGATTTATGTCTTCTGTCATCCTTAGTTCTACAGAGACTTGTTTTTATACGTTGTCTGTTTATTATTCTGCAGTGAAGATCAAAAAAATCCGCTATACTTTGACTGGTGCGTTACTCGCTACATTTGCAGGGACAATCATTTCCGTTGTGATTACTACTTTTATATATTGATCTTCGTCTATAATTCTCTTAGTTCTGCCATAAGTTCTTTGTATGATTTATCTTTTCCAAATAAGGCAGAGGTTCCTAAAATAAATCCATCGACTCCAAGTAAGCTGCAGTCTTTGATCACCTGTGGAGAGCAGGCTCCATCGATCATAAGTTTATATCCATACTGTTCTTTTAATTCGGCAAGTTCTTTGATCTTATCTTTTGTGAATTCCATAAATTTCTGTCCGGCAAATCCAGGATTTACTGTGATGACCATTACATAATCACAGACATTTAAGATTTCTTTGATAGATGAAACACTCACACCAGGACTTACTGCGATTCCTGCTGCCACATTGTGTTCTCTGATATAGTTTAATGTCTTTATCACAAATTTTTCTGATTCTGGATGAATGTAAATTAAATCAACTCCTGCATTGATAAACCAGTCAACCTTTGATAATGGATCATCGATCATCAGATGTACATCGACCATTTTATCTGTATATTTACAAACGGTTTCGACATCCTTGATTCCCATTGTCATTGTAGGAACAAAATTTCCATCCATGATATCACAATGATACATATCACTTCCTGCTTCGTTTAAAGCTTTCATTTCTTTTTCTAAATTTCCATAATCTGCACACATCATGCTAGGGCAAAGTAATTTTTCCATGTCTACTATTTCCTTTCTATCATCCTTGTTATCTTTAACATCTTCCATAGTTTTCTTGTTGAGTAGACCATATCATACCCCTTGGAAATAAAATAGACTTTTGGATTCTTCTGATTTTTTGTTTTAAGATTCCATCATTTTTTTCGATGAAGTGAATTATTTTTTTGAAAATTTGTTTCAAATATAACTTTTTTCTTATTCGTACTGAACTGCGGAATTTTTCTTAAGTATTTTTAAATTTTCATCGTAATTTCTGACAAGCATACTTGCAAAAATGCAGTCAAACACATAATGAAGCATATACATAACCCCAAAACTATTGACTTTATCAAGGATCAATAAACTTTCTTCTGATTGGATCACCATAGAACAAGTCGCGTATTTTAACAATTTAGATTCATTATTGGCTGTAATAACGATCAATGGTGTTTGATTTTCTTTTAGACGTTTTGCCACACCTAACAGATGTTCATGTTCTCCGGAATAAGAAATCATCAATGCACACTGATCAGGTCCTGAATTTACGGATCTGTGTACACGCATCGCTGGAGAATCAACCGGTGTCATATGGTATCCTATATGCCCCATCTTCTCACAAAATTCTCTGCTGCATTCCATGGAAAGTCCGACTCCATAGATATCTATAAAATGATTGCGCTCTAATATTTTGCAGATTCGCTCTATCTTTTTTAAATCAATGTTATCTCTCATCTCCATGATGTTTGAAATAGAAATCGAAGCTACTTTCTCCACCAATTCTTTTGTTGTATCTGTTGGAAGGAATGGAAAATTGGGGTTGATCTGATGCATTTTCCGGTATTCTTCTGTCATCTCTTTGGATAAACATACTTTAAATGCACTAAAATTTTCAAACCCTAATCTCTTACAGAAACGGGTCACAGCCGATGAAGATACAAATGCCTCTGCTGCTATTTGCTGCAGTGTCTGATTCACTACTTTATCCGCATTCGATAAAATATAGGATGCAAGTGCTTTATCTGTATTTGTAAAGTTTTCTTCTTTTTCTATCTGTTCGATCAGCATAATATTCTTCCCCTTTCTTCATGCTTAACAAAATTATAACATAAAAAGAGCCTGGCATTCCGGCCACTCCCGCAATACCTGACTTTTTGTTATTCTTCTTTATCTTTTTTCTTTTCAATTTCTCGAAGGCTTACAACAAGATCATAAACTTCCGGTCTTCGCTCTTTTAAATGTTCATCCAGATGATGTCTTCGTTCTTTAAAACGCTGCGCAAGTTCTGGATGTTCTTTTACGATACGTTCATGTATTTCTCTTCGATGTTCCTCAAAACATGCCGCCAGCGTTCTTTCATCTTTCCCGGAAATATTTACGATCTCTTTTAGATGTTCTTCCAGATGTTCTAACCATTCATCTTCATCAAACGCTTCCATGTGTGACCAGCTTCCATGTAACAGCTTTTCTACATCTCCATTTTGTTTTAGCTGCTCAATCTGATGCTTGATCTGTTTCTCTATCTGATCTTCTGTATCTGAACCAAATGCCCATACAAATTCCTGCATTCGGTTATCTACACGTTTCCTTGAAGCACTTTTTTCTTCATTATCCACTCCGCCTTCTAATGGATATGGACGATTGATCTCCATATCTTTTAATGCAATGTGGATCGTTCTTCTTACACATCCTTCTTCGATCAGATAGCCAATCCCAAGCTTTCTCATCTGCTCATTTAAGCCTGCAATATGTTCTGTGATATAAAACTTGATTCCCTGTTCTTTTAAGGACTTATAAAGGATTTCTATGCGGTCTGCTGCCGTGATATCCATACTTCCGATACCGCTTGCATCAAGGATCACTGCTTTAATATTTTCTCTGCGTTCCAACTCCTGCTCGATATCCTGCTGTAATACTCCTGCATTTGCAAAAAATAAGTTGCTGCTAAACCGATAGATCACAACACCCTCGATCTCATGAATCTGGCTGCTCTCAGAAAGATCACGAAAATGTCTGTGCCCAGGCTGTATCCCTAAGAAACAACTTGCCGGCTTTGATGATCGTATGACCATTTCTGCAAAGGACAATATAATTCCGATCAAAACTCCGTTGATCGTTCCAAGTAATAATACTCCAATAAATGCTCCCCAGAAGATAAAGCATTCTGTACGGCTGACTTTCCATAGTTTTACCGCAAGCTCAAATTCTGTCGCTCCAAGAAGTGCTGAAATGACGATCGCTGTTAATACTGGAATCGGCAGATATCCGATAAATCCTGTTCCAAAGAGCAGTAAAACGATCATCGATAATCCAGCCACAATGCTCATCAACTGTGTCTTTCCCTGATACTGTTCTCCCATCGCAGTTCTTGAAACTGATCCGTTGATCGGACAGCAACCGGTGAATGCCGCAGCAAAGTTTCCGAGTGCAAATGCCAATAATTCCTGATTATCATTGATTCGATATCCATTTTTCTGTGCAAAGTTATTCTCTGCAAGAAGTGTCTCCGCCATGATCACAACTGCAACTGATAAGCTTATTGTGACCACCTGATCCATTGGAACTAACGTAAGATCCGGGAAACTCCACTTTGGAAGTCCTGGTGATACTGCATCTAAGGTCTTGATTCCCCATTCCTTCATCGGAAGGACCTGCGTAAGAACAGCTCCTGCTGCCATAAGCACAACTGCCATCGGGAATTTTGGCATCAGTTTCTTAAAAATAAGCAAAATCGCTAACGAGATAAGTCCCAGGATCAAAGATGGCATATTAATGTCTTTGACTGTCTCACCGATGTGTTCTAAAAGTTCTAACAATTCCCCGGTTCCAGAAGTTCCGCCCATAAGCTTTGGCACCTGCATCAAAATGATCGTTGAACAGATTCCTGTGATAAATCCGCCCATAACCGGTGCAGATATATAATTTACCAGCTTTCCTGCATGCATCAGATAAAATGCGACCAGCCACACCGCTACAAAAAATGTGATGACCGGAACAACTGCGAGTGCTTCTTTGGAACCACTTTGGATGTTCATTCCCAAAAGTGCCGATCCAACCAATGCTGCCGGTGCTGCATCCACCCCAAAGATAAACTGAGGTGAAGTTGAAAATAACGCAAATAAGATGATTGGAAATACAGATCCATATAGTCCATAAACTGCCGGAAGTCCTGCAATCTGTGAATATCCCATAGAAATCGGGATGGATACTGCCATAATGATAATACCCGTGATCACGTCATGAATCAGATTTCCCTTCTTATAATCTTTCATCGTAGGTCCTAGTGTCATGCTGTCTATTCCCCTTCCTGAATTTTTTGTTATTTTAGCACTGGGAACAAAAATGGTCAACTTACAGATATCTCTGCATGATCTCACATAATCGGTTCATTTCCAAAGGTTTCGCAATATGCTCGTTCATTCCTGCATTTTTAGCCAATACAACATCTTCCGCAAATGCATTTGCGGTCATTGCGATGATCGGTACCTCTTTTGTCTGATACTTTTTAAGAGAACGGATTGCTGCAGTTGCTTCATATCCATTCATTGTCGGCATTTGAATATCCATAAAGATCAGATCATAAAATCCGATCGGTGCATTGGAAAATTTCTCAAGTGCCTCCTTTCCATTCTCTGCAGTGTCAATGTTTGCCCCTGTCATTGCAATGATCTCACTGGCGATCTCACTATTTAGCATATTATCTTCTACCAATAAGATATTTTTTCCACGAAAATCACACTGTGCAAAACTTGATAAATAATTCTTCGCTTCTTTGTTTGTTTTTCCTTCAATGGCATTCTTAAGCGTTGCTGTCAGACGTGACCTGAACAATGGTTTAGCAATAAAGTCATCGACCCCTGCTTCTCTTGCTTCTTCTTCAATCTCTGAATAGTCAAATGCAGATAATATGATGATCGTAACATCACTTCCAACCTGTTTTCTGATCTGTCTGGTCGTCTCGATTCCATCCATCTCCGGCATCTGCCAGTCAATGATGATCGCAAAGTAATTTTCATCTTTTTGATATCTTTCTTTTACTTTAATGACCGCATCTTTTCCTGACGTTACCCATTCGCCATCAATTCCAATTTCTTTTAATATATTTACCGTACTCTCACAACACATCTTATCATCATCCACAACCAGAACTGGAAGATCAACCAACTCATCAATCCTCTTTAATTCCTTATGCTGTAATTTAAGATAAATCGTGATCGTAAATTTTGTCCCTTTCCCAGGTTCACTCTCAACATCGATCGAACCATTCATCATCGATGCGATATTTTTAGCAATCGCCATTCCAAGTCCTGTCCCCTGAATCTTACTCGTTCGTTTGTCATCCGCTCTTGTAAATGGTTCAAAAAGGACTTTCTGGAATTCCTCACTCATTCCAATTCCATTGTCCTTGATCGTAAATTTATAGCATCCAATATCTGGCGACGCTGTATCTACTTCTGAAATTCCAAAATCAATATTTCCACCATCTGGTGTATACTTGATCGCATTGCTCATAATATTCGTAACCAGCTGCTGAATCCTCAAACTGTCACCACATACATCTTCATGTTCAATCTGATTTAAATGAACTTCAAAGTGATGCTGGTGCATCTGTATTCCCGGCTTTATCATTGTTACAAGATTATCTACCAGCTCCGCTAAGTTAAATTCTTCCTCTGAAAGTGAAATCTTACCACTCTCAATTCTTGACATATCAAGGACTTCATTGATCAGGCCAAGAAGATGTCTGCTTGACTGTGTGATCTTTGATAAGCAGTCAAGCACTCTGTCCTGATTCTCAATGTTCGCCCCTGCGATCGCTGTCATACCAATGATCGCATTCATTGGAGTCCTGATATCATGCGACATATTAGAAAGAAATTCTGTCTTTGCACGGCTTGCTCTGTCTGCTGCCTCATAAGCTTCTTTTAATGCTTTTCTTGACTGGATCTCTACCATCTTTTCCTGTGTGATATCCTGTGCGATCAACAACACACTTTCTGCTTTTCCATTTTTCCATGAAAGAGGGGAAATTGCCAGCGATTTAAACTGTTTTTCATCCTTTGTACAGTATTCAAATTTATAAACACTCTCTGGTGTCTCTAACGCTTGTTGAATATGTTCAGAATCCAACATCTGCTTTATCGTATATTCACCTGAATATGATTTAAAGTTACTATTAATCCTTGCTATAAAATCATGGTATTCTCCAACTGGTGGATAAACGTTTTTTCCTGTACCTGGATTGAAAAATTGATATCTGTCATGTTCAATATCACATGTTGCATAACGGTCTACCAGCTTGACAGTTCCCTTGATCATCATATCCATTGCCTGATTTTGCTCTGTCAGTTTCTGGACATTTTCAGCTTCTTTTTGTTTTTGTATATTAATAAAAATACCTGCCATCCTGCATGCAGTCCCGTCAAGACGCCTTGTGATCTCTGCACTGTCTTTAAACCATTCATATTTATTTTCTCTGATCTTCATACGGTATTCTACATCATATTTTGTCTGGTTTGTTTTATCTGCAAGTGCTGCATTTAACTGATCCACCACACTTTTTTTATCTTGTGGATGTATCAGATCTGTCCATGCATCAAACGTATTTGGAAAATCCACTACATCGTTATAGCCAAGCATTTTTCGAAATTCCTGACTATAATTTACCGTGGCTGCCCTACCCTGTTCATCACACTCGATCACCCAGAAACCTGATTGTATGACATTGTTCACAAGCTGCAGATTCTGCTGCATCCAATCCATATGAACCGATAAGATCCAAATCTTTTCTCCCTTTTCATCAAAAGAATCTTCCTTAACCAAACGGGCATATACCGGAACTTTTCCCTTTGTGAGGATCATTCCTTCCCCTTCGCCTTGCATATCCTGAAAGCGTTCTGCCTCTAAAAATGTTTTGTTTTCCCCATAAAACACATTTTTTAAAGATCCTTTTGTCACTTCTATAAATTCTTTATAATCATATCCAAGATTATGAAGAAAAAATCCACTGACATTTGAAATACTTAATTGCTCATCATAATGTCCTGTCACAAATCCTACTGCATCATTATTTTTTATTGTATTTTTAATAACTTCATAACTATTTTCTACTAATCTTGAACTTCCAACCGAATATATTGTCTCTTCCTTGAATAACTCATGCTCCATTAATGTTTCATACCTTCCTTGCAAATCAAAAAAACACTATAGAAAAATCTATAGTGTTCCAGCGTTCTTATCATATTAGTTTAGTGCAACTGGCTGCCATGTCAAAGGCCCTATAGCTTTGCGTCACAGCCTTTCGACTGCTTTGCCGTGTTTATTTTGGTTTTATTATCGGATATTTATATGTGTTTGTCAATATTTTGCAATAATGTATATATTTTTATGCTTATTTCTTCTTATATACCAGATAAATACACGGTAATATCGCAATAACAACGAAAACATAGATCGTCAGGATCATAGAAATCTGATTCGTGACAAATCCTCCAATCTGATAAATATGATTGTCTCTTATGATCTCCTGAAAGTTATTAAGCTGATCTGGAGTTAACAAAAAGATCCCTTTGCTCCCGCCAATCCTTCCTATAAATGGCATGATACAGAATAAGAAAAATGGAATACAGATCGCAATATTGGGACTTCCCATAAGTGCAGAGACCAGCATAGAGATCGTTGTTGCCAGAAGATTTGCCACATATCCTGCAAACATCATAATATAAAATGCCTGCCCATATGTGACATTATAGATCGTGTAACTGTTTAACACACTCATCAGTGTATGTGATCCGCTGGTTCCCATAAGGCTAAGTGATATCACTGTAAACAGACACATCCCGATCCAGTAGATTCCGGTTGATGTGATAAGACCAGCGATGATCTTGCTCTTTATTGCCTTATTTCTTCCATACTTAGATGAAAAGAAAACTGCATCTGCTTTCAATGTGATCTCTTCTGCAAAGATTCCCGATGCCAAAACTCCCATAAGCACTGCTAAAATGATCGAATATGTCACAACATATAACTGCAGTGTATCCCAGGAATCCGGTGCCTCATAATCGTATGGTGTGGAGATTTTTGCATACTGTGCTTTTAAATACTGTCTTTGTTCTTTTGTTTTGCCATTTTGTCTGATCAGTTTTTGTATCTTTTGATCACGGATCTTATAGATATTTAAAAGTTTTTTAGGATTCACATCTAAATATACCGATGGATTGTAATCTTCATTTCCTGTTAAAATATAACTGACAAGCTGCTCCACATCCAAATATTGCTGCAGGCTTCTTCCATAAACTTTATCACTTTCATTTTTATCTTTATATTCACGAAATGTCTTCTGATCCTGTGCGATGAGGTTTGAAATTCTTTGCGGAGTCATAAGTCCCTTATTTCGATTTTTATCTTTCACAAGCTTTCTTGTCGCTGTAATTCCTGTCTCTAAATATCCCTGTGGCGTGACAAAGCGGTTACTCGTTGCTGCAAGGAAGCTTAAAATCATTGAAAGTGCCAGCCCAATGGTTATCAACACACGATTGAGCCGTTTAGTAAGAATTCTCTTTAATTCACATTTAAGCATCACTCTCACCTGTCCTCTCCCCAAAGTAATTTAAAAATGCATCTTCAAGTGTTGCTTCCTCCACTTGTGCATCTTTCACTGGTTCATGTTCTGAAAGGACTCGAAGTTCGGCATCCGCTCCCAGTGTCTTTACATTTGCGACAAGGTAATTCCTCATATAATGATCCACCTTATCTCTTGAAACTACAAAACGATACTCTTTCTTATCCATTGATGCGATCACTTCCTGAGCTGTTCCTTTCACACAAAGCTGTCCTTCTTTCATTAGAAGGATCTCATTTGCGATAAATTCCACATCGGAGACGATATGTGTTGATAATAAGACTAACCGTTCCTGGGCAAGTTCACTGATCAGATTTCTGAAACGGATCCTCTCATTTGGATCAAGCCCTGCCGTTGGTTCATCTAAGATCAAGATCTTTGGGTTATTTAACATTGCCTGCGCGATCCCGACTCTTCGCACCATTCCTCCAGACAAGGTTTTCATCTTCTGCTTTTCCTGCCCGGATAATCCTACCTGTTTTAATAATTCTTTCGTTCGTTTTTTCGCCACTGCCGGACGAAGTCCTTTGATCGATGCGATATACATCATATAATCCTTGATCGTAAGATATGGATAATATCCAAATTCCTGTGGAAGATACCCAAGAATCTGACGATAAACCGCTCCCATCTTAAAGATATCTTTTCCATCCCATGTGATCACTCCACAGTCTGGGACAGTTAAAGTGCATAACATTCGCATCAATGTTGTTTTTCCTGCCCCATTAACTCCCAGCAGTCCATATACGCCCTTTTGCATGGAAAATGAAAGATCATTGACTGCCTTTTTATTTTTAAATTGTTTCGTTATATTGTTAATACTTAACTCCATAATTCTTCCACCTCATAAATTTCTCCATAAAAACTCTGCGATCTTTTGACCACGTAGATCAGATATCCGATCGATACGATCAATGCAACACCCCAGACAGGTCCTGAAATTTTCTGATAAATGGTCTGATTCGAAATGATAAAGATCCACAAGATCATAAATGAAAAGCATCCGGCTGCTGCCAGATATTCACTTTCACTTCTCCTGCAATACAAAAATCGAAAACAAATCGCTCCCGTTACATTAAATGGAATCATAAAATTTACAGCAAACATCTGTGCTGAAATTCTCACGGTAAATGCCACACTTACCGCAAAGATACTAAGGATCAAAAGATCCATAAATCCAAACAATAAAATCCTTGCCATGCATATATGCCGCAGAGAATAATATGCGGCTCCCTCGATCTCCATTGCCTGATTTCTTCGATTCTTCCAGATCTCCGGCACAAGAAAGATTGCAAACATACAGGCCCCTGCACCAAGCAGTCTCTGCATTTCATAAACATCTGCTGCATCATTTAGAAAAAACCATAAGACAACTAACAGACATCCTTGTAAGATCCACCATCTCTTCTTTATAAAACGCATCTGCTCATATAAAAATTCCATATAAGAAAGCGGATAATCCTCTGCCTCTGCAAATGTCTCCCTACATTTACTGATCGTTTGTAAAAGTGCTTTCTGATCTATATTTTGTTGTATATTTTTTGTATAATCTTTTATTTTTCTTTCATATTTATTATCCATCTGCTTTCATTCTCCTTCCCCCAGATATTGCGCCAGCAGTTTTTTTGCCCGGCTAACCCGGTATTTTACGAGTGATAACTTAATGCCAAGCATTCTGGCAATCTCCTTCTGGCTAAGCTCCTGAAAAAAGAATAAGATCACAACTTCCCTGATTTCTTCCGGCAGCTTATCAAGCGCCTCATAAATCTCCATCCTTTTCTCCACCTGCCCCATATGCTCCACTGCAATTTCCTCTGGTAATTCGGATACTTCAATCCTGCCCTCTTTCCTAAAATAATCCTTACAGAGATTTCCCGCGATCACATACAGATAATTTAAAGCTTTCCCATAATGCTTGTACCGCTCAAACGCCTGAAAAAATTTGAGAAACGTTTCCTGCGTAAGATCCTCTGCAAACCCACGATCCCTGACACGCAACAGACAATACTGAAAGATCTTCGGGTAATGCTTTGATACAAACTGGTCCATGGCTTGTTCATTTCCCTTTTTAATTTTCTGTATCAGCAGAAAATCTGCATCCATTTCCTTTCCCTCCTTATTATTTCTGTAAAGTATAACGCCTGACCAAGGCAAAAAGACAGTCTTCCTACTTATATTTTTTCAAATATTCCTCCAGACAAAGATTCTGCGCTTTCATCGTCGCAGCCGCCTCCCTTCCCACATACCGATAATGCCACGGTTCATTATTAATCCCCGTGATATAAGATTTATCCGATGGATAACGCTTGATAAAGCCATATTTATACGCATGATCATCCAGCCAGCGATACACTTTTTCCGAAGAACATCTCGTCTGATCCGCATTAATATCCACACTCACCCCCAGCTCATGCTCACTAGTCCCCGGAATTGCCACATATTTCTCTGCCATCCTTGCTGCCTGCCATTTAAAATTCCCCTGATTTTCATAGTCTCTGATTTTTTCATTCATAATCTGTTTCTGATCCCGAAAAGTACGATATCCCTCCCTGACAAACAAGGCCAAACCACTTGCTCTTGCAGCATTAAACATTTTCTGCAGCGATGGATAGATTCTGGAATCGACCTGTTTTCCATTCGATAATCTCGTTAAATTTATCCAGTAATCCTTTGGAATATAATGCCCCTTATCAACAAGAACCAACCTCCAATCCCCCGACGTATCCGCATACTGCTTATTATGATGCAACAAAACCATCGAACACCCCAAAACAACAATCGCAACTATAAATAAGACTTTTAAAATTACTTTCTTTCTCATACCTAACGCTCCTTAAACTTATTGTTCTTACTTCTGTGAAACATAAGGTATAACGATTCTATAAGAATATAAGATAGTTTTTAATTTTCAAATTTCTGTTTAGCGAGACCTTCTTTGGAATTCTGCAACCTGTATTTAGCATTCCTCTGTCTGTGAAAATCTTAATTTTAAAATCACGTAGCCTTCTGGTATAAAATGAAATAGACACATATATTAGGGTTCGAAATGATAGGATTGCATAGGTATTTTGACGGATTCGCAGCTAGCTCGGTGCGCTGTTTGAACGAAGTGAGTTCGCAAAGAGAGCTAGCGGATAAGCGATCTGTCAAAATACCGTCAATGGAATCCGTTTTTCGAACCCTAATATATGTGTCTATTTCATTTTATACTCGATGTACTACTATGTTTTTACAAATTAATTTTTCTCAGTATGCAACTTTTGTAAAAACTTTTTCTTTTTGTTTTATCTTTTGTAAACTCCACCCCTGCGTTATGATGTAAGTGTCAAAAGGAACAGGAAAAAAACAAAGACATTGGCCAACCGTCTTAACAAAAAAACTCATCCTAGTTTTCAAAATAAAAAGGAGTTAAAATTATGAAAAAACAAGTAAGTATCACAAAAGCAGTGAAATATGTTATCAATTCAACAGAAGAAAAACACACATTACTTGGAATCGGACCAATGTCTGAAAACTTTTTAAGAGCATCCCTAGAGATCTCTAAAGAAAAAGATTTCCCACTGATGTATATCGCAAGCCGTAATCAGGTAGACGCTTACAAATTCGGTGGTGGTTATGTATTCCATGCAGACCAGAAGAAATTCAAAGAAAAGATCGAAGCGATCTGTGAAGAGATCGGATATGACAATGCATACTATCTGTGCAGAGATCATGGTGGACCATGGCAGAGAGATAAAGAAAGAAATAATCATCTTCCAGAAGCAGAAGCAATGGAAATTGCAAAAGAATCTTACAAAGAAGATATCTTAAACGGATTTGACTTATTACATATCGACCCAACAAAAGATCCAGATGAAATGTGTAAAGTCGTAGATATTGATGTTGTATTCAACAGAACAGTAGAACTGATCGAATACTGCGAACAGGTAAGAAAAGAATACGGTATCGAAAAAGAGATCGCTTACGAAGTAGGAACAGAAGAAACAAGTGGTGGACTTACATCTTTAGATACTTACGAAGGATTCATCAAACGAATCAAAGAATACACAGAAGAACACAACCTGCCAATGCCAATCTTCATCGTTGGACAGACAGGAACATTAACAAGACTGACAAAGAACGTTGGTCACTTTAACTATGAAAACTCCAAGACATTAAGTGAAGTTGCTAAGAAATACGGAGTTGGATTAAAAGAACATAATGGAGATTACTTAAGCGAAGCAAAATTACTGGCACATCTTCCATTAGGAATCACAGCTATGAACGTAGCTCCAGCATTTGGAACAATCGAAACAAGAGCATTATTAGAATTATTAGATGTAGAAGATAAATTTGCTGAACTTGGACAGGTGAAAGATCCATCTAACTTAAGAGAAGTATTAACACATGATTCTATCTATTCTATGAAATGGAAGAAATGGTTAACAGATGAAGTTGATATGTCTAATCTGGAAGCATTAGATGATGCTACAAAATTACAGATCACAGAATTATGTGGACACTACACATTCTCTAATGATGATGTAGCAAAAGAAATTGA
>ERZ1035025.36-NODE-36-length-87292-cov-21.506081_pt1 | contig 87292 bp, 75 predicted proteins | sample MGYA00520619_ERZ1035025 | MGnify/ENA primary metagenome ERZ1035025 (study PRJEB33766, sample SAMN09781742) | gut metagenome | biome: gut microbiome | host: Homo sapiens | place: Madagascar | study: EMG produced TPA metagenomics assembly of the PRJNA485056 data set...
ATCGAGGAACTGATTGACGGCTGTAGTTCCCGGTTATTACTTGGTATGTTATAATAATACGGCACGATTCAAGATACACTTGCAGGCTGTAGTTCCCGGTTATTACTTGGTATGTTATAATCACATTTTGAAATCGAGGAACTGATTGACGGCTGTAGTTCCCGGTTATTACTTGGTATGTTATAATTGGCGAAGCACACGAAAGAGGAACAGCTTGGCTGTAGTTCCCGGTTATTACTTGGTATGTTATAATTTCCTATTGTGGCAATCTCCGGCTTTGTACGCTGTAGTTCCCGGTTATTACTTGGTATGTTATAATATGATAATTGCATATCCCGAATCTCCTATGGCTGTAGTTCCCGGTTATTACTTGGTATGTTATAATAGCAGAGAAACACAACGGACACTCTGCTGAGCTGTAGTTCCCGGTTATTACTTGGTATGTTATAATCATTTTTTTATCATCTCCAATCAAAACGTAGCTGTAGTTCCCGGTTATTACTTGGTATGTTATAATTGCAGAAATTAAAAGAAGAAATCACGGCAGGCTGTAGTTCCCGGTTATTACTTGGTATGTTATAATTTCCACCAAGTAGTATTTCCCGGTATCAAGCTGTAGTTCCCGGTTATTACTTGGTATGTTATAATTACACCGATTATTGCTATCTTGCCCTTGCAGCTGTAGTTCCCGGTTATTACTTGGTATGTTATAATCAGTACGCACTTAAAGAAACCGCCAGAGAAGCTGTAGTTCCCGGTTATTACTTGGTATGTTATAATAGGGAACGGTAAACCCTGCATAATCCCAGTGATTATGCAGGGTTTTATCTTTCAAAAAACAAGTAAAAAGTGATTCTAATAGATGAAAAAAACTCATTTTAAGTTTTTGCATCGTAAAAGAAGCCTGCTCATTCGTGAATCACTTCTTTACGCTGCAAAGCAGCAAGTGTTTTACTGCCGAATGAACAATAACTTACTTTACGTAATATCTATAAAAATATCTGCCCAATAAAGTTATTTATATCATATCATGGATACTATAAATAAATCCTATTTGATGCATATTCATAGTTTTCAGTCAAATGAAGTAATTAATACAGGTGGTATATATTTGCACATAAGAAAGATGAGCAAATAGCATAAAAAATTCTGATCGGACAGAAGAAGATTTAAGTGAAGCAGGACAATGGATCAAAGCATACTTCAAAAATAATAGTTACATTAAGGAAAACAACAAGAGAAGTTGCCAACGATTACTTGACACAAACTACTGGAAGAAAATTACAGAGGTTTTCGTGGAAAATGTACTATACTTTTATAGGTACTGCGGATGAAATTTATGGATAAAAAATAATGGTTCCGTTACTGTGGGGAATGGGAATATCCGGGGATATGATAGAAAATCTCTGTGGTTATCTGCGTTCTAAAACGATTGTGCCTGAAGCAATTCATTCGAAAATGATGAATTATTACAGACAGTAAAAAAAGTCAATTAAAATTATAAAATAGCAAAAACAATAAAAAACCTTTATTTTCCAAAGCGGATCACGGATGCAAAAAACATCTGATCCTTCCAGTCAAAGCGGCAGGTACCGTGATATTTTGAAGCAATTGTCCGGACGGAAACAGTACCTAATCCCTTGCCAGCATGCTTGGAGGATAAGAAAGTTCCATCCGGATCCTGAATAATTTTACCATCAAAAGTATTGTCGATCGCAATACAAAGAGAACCTTTTTCATAAACTGCCCGGACAAAGATGCTTCGGGCAGTTGTCTTAGAAGCCACACAGGCATCCACTGCATTTTCAAGCAGATTTCCAAAAAGAACAGAAAGATCATGGTCCTCGACCGGACAGGATGCCGGAATATTTGCGACCACAGAATAAGCAATGCCAAGACGCTCTGCTTCCTGTGCATAATGGGACAGAACGATATTTGCATCGATATTTTCACAGAACGTGATCAGGGAATGATCCGGTAACTGCTTGCAATACTGTTCCAGATGGACAGTCTGCAATTCCAGTTGATGATTTTGCTGCTGCAGTTTCAAAATCTGTTCCTGATTTACGATCAATCTGGCAACGATGGAGTAGATAAGAAGTGCTCCGGTATTGGCAAAAAAACCACTTGAGCCAAAAATCAACCGCTTGAGCCGGACGGATTGAAGAAAGCTGTTTTTGCAGATAATATAAAAGTATATGTATTTTTACGAATATATTCAAATAAATTACAGTAAAGGAAAGGATTGGGTATGAAAGAGAAAATCAAATATGCTGGAGCAATGCTCATCTGTTTTATCGCAGTGTTATTCATACGGATGCCGGTTATGGCAGATGACGGAGCTCCGGCGACAGCATGGCGGGACAATGCGGCAGCAGATTTTGCAGGAGGAAGCGGTACGGAAACAGATCCATATCGGATCGAAGACGGAGCACAGCTTGCTAAAATTGCAAAAGATGTGGAAAATGGAACAGTATATAAGGATGCGTATTTCAGATTGGAAAAGGATATCGATCTGTCTGCGCACAGATGGAATCCAATCGGCGTAAATAAGTGGTATGAGGACGGAACAATCGAGTATAAAACGTTTGCCGGTTTTCTGGATGGAAACGGAAAGACGATCACAGGTCTTATTGTAGATGAGCGTAAAGAAAAAAACTGTGCGGGACTTTTTGGAGAAATAGGAGATAATGAAGGAACGGAAACGAATGTTGGAGTGAAAGATCTTAACATTGTGGGTGCCAGAATTTATGCAACGGATACGGGAATGCAATTTAGCGGTTCGGCTATTTTAGCCGGAGATGTACTGGCAAATACCGATAATAAGATCCGTTTTAATAATATTTCTGTATCCGGAACAATTGTAAATACAAAAGCGGGAAATGCAATGATATCAGGCGGACTGATCGGAAGTGCATATTGTGTGACGGCAGATAACTGCAAGTCAGATGTTACGATCGAAGGCGGTGATAATATAGGTGGTTTTGTGGGAATGGATGCCGATTCCACTTATACGAATTGCAAAGTTACCGGAAAAGTCACAGGATTAAGGGCAATCGGAGGCTTTGTGGGATATGTAAAGGAAGCTGATCCAACTACAATGAGTACCTACGACAGTTGCGTTGCAAAAGTTGATGTTATTGCAAGTGACTGGCGTGCCGGAGGATTTGCAGGATACATGCAGAAGGGGAAGGCTTCTTCCTGTGCTGCACTCGGTGATGTGACAAGTACATTAACCGGAGGGAATCCGAAAGTGGGAGGATTTGCAGGAGAAATCGGAGACAAAAATGTGACAGGTGGTGCGATACTGGAGAAATGCTATGCTGCCGGAAAAGTGACAGCAGCCAGTCCTGACTATAAAGCCGGAGGATTTGTTGGAACACATACAGAAGGCACTTATACAGACTGTTCCTTTGACAGCGAGAAAAATCCTGGCCTGGCAGCATATGGTGAGGGTGACGAAGCTACTGTTCCGGTAGTAGCAGGAACAACGATTGAAGTTTCTGGAAATCTGTGTAAGAATATTTATGGTGGTCATACACTGTCTAAGGTTGATGCGAAAGAGGCAACTCAGACGACAGATGGAAATATAGAGTATTGGATTTGTACAAAGTGTGGCAGTTATTTCAGTGATGCAGGTGGAACGACTGCGATTAAAGCGGCGGATGTTGTGATACCAAAAAAAGCAGCAGAGACTCCGGAGGGAGAAATCAAAACTCCTTATGCGATCACGGAAGGAACAGGAAGCAGCTATGCCCTGCAGAGCGGTAACAGCCTCACAGTCCGGGGAAATGGCGACTTTTCTAAATTTACCGGAATTAAGGTAGATGGTGTGCAGATTGGAGCAGAGAATTATGAAGCGAAGTCCGGATCCACAATTGTTACGTTGAAGTCCTCTTATCTGGACACTCTGACAGCAGGAACACACAGTCTGGAAATTCTGTGGACAGATGGTTCGGCAAGTACTGCGTTTGCAATTCAGCAGAGTGAAAGCCAGAAGCCGGATAATGATGTTAAGGAATTGAATACAAATCAAAATCCTGCAAATCAAAATCCAGCAAATCAAAATCCGCAGTCCGTGCCTCAAAATAATACGGAACAGACAGATTCAATGAAAAATGAATCTCCTAAGACAGGCGAAGACGATAATCTTTTGGTATTGGCAGCATGGTTGTTTTTATTAGGATCCGGTTTTGCCGGTGTTACATACTATCGAAGAAGATTTAAGTGAAGCAGGACAAAACAATCAAAAACCTTTATTTTCCAAAGCAGATCACGGATGCAAAAAACGTCTGATCCTTCCAGTCAAAGCGGCAGGTGCCGTGATATTTTGAAGCAATTGTCCGGACGGAAACAGTACCTAATCCCTTGCCGGCATGCTTGGAGGATAAGAAAGTTCCATCCGGATCCTGCATAATTTTACCATCAAAAGTATTGTCGATCGCAATACAAAGAGAACCTTTTTCATAAACTGCCCGGACAAAGATGCTTCGGGCAGTTGTCTTAGAAGCCACACAGGCATCCACTGCATTTTCAAGCAGATTTCCAAAAAGAACAGAAAGATCATGGTCCTCGACCGGACAGGATGCCGGAATATTTGCGACCACAGAATAAGCAATGCCAAGACGCTCTGCTTCCTGTGCATAATGGGACAGAACGATATTTGCATCGATATTTTCACAGAACGTGATCAGGGAATGATCCGGCAACTGCTTACAATACTGTTCCAGATAGGAAGCTAAGGATTCATAATCTTTTTTCTCCAGATAAGCCTGCATAACAGACAGATGATGATGTAGATCATGTTTTGCACGGCGGGCATCCTCAATTCTTTCCTGAAGCTTTTCATACTGGACAGTCTGCAATTCCAGTTGATGATTTTGCTGCTGCAGCTTTAAGATCTGTTCCTGATTTACGATCAATCTGGCAACGATGGAGTAGATAAGAAGTGCTCCGGCATTGACAAAGACAGATACAATGATGTTTTTGGGGTTCAGTGCGATCTCAAGCCCGGATAAAGTCGAATTGCCATAGACCATATAATACCAGATCAGATAAAAGGTTGCAGGGATCAGCCAGAGATAACGCCACTCATGAAAAGACTGTGAGCAGGAAATCGCAGGAGTGATCACTTTTTTCAGAAAAATAAAGACCGGTATTAAAATAAAAATTTCAACGATCACCATAAACAAAGACATTGAATAACGGTAAGGCAAAAGAGCAAAATCCGGGAAGAACTGCCCTTCCAGACACTTTGCGGTAATGACGACCAGATTGGCAATATTAGAAATCATAAGCAGTACGAATAAAAGCTGGCCTGGAGATTTCCTGATGACAGTAAAGTAAAAAAATGCATAAGAAAGCGTACTGATCAAAGACAATACGGCAGAGATATTCCCGGTTGAAAAACAGGCGAGAAGTCCGAACAGAATCTGAAGAAACGTGAGGACGACAATCAACAGTCCGGTTTTCGTGCGTGAAAAACGGAGATCATCCCGGAACGGATATAATGCAAATATCAAAAATGGAAAAAAGTTCAGCAGGGAATACAGGCAGATTTCAAAAACGCGGGAAAGCGGTGGAAGCATTATGACATCTCCTTTCTGATCTTATCAAAGCAAAACGATGAGTAAGCACACAGTACATCAGCGGACTTCCGGCGGCTGATCGGGATCAGTGAGCCATCAGACATGGAAAATACCGTACCGGACTGGCCGCACACTTCATAAAAATTAACGATGATCCCTTTGCATGGACTATAGAAATAGGAATAGTGGCACAGAAGCTGTTCAATCTCCTGAAAGGGTACACGCAGAGTGATCGTTTCATTCTTTTTGCAATGCAAAGTTACCCGGTGAGAGGCGTAATCTGCGTAAATAATGCTGCGTAAAAGAACCTTTTCCCCATTCGGAAGAAGGACGGTACGTGAAACTTCAAGATTTTGCTGACCGATCCGGTCAAGCATTGCAAGAACCTGTTGCTTCAAAAAAGGTTTGCAAAGATAATAACAGGCATTCACCTCATAACTTTCACTTGCGAATTCATTGCTTGTAGTGGCAAATACAAGGCAGACATTCGGATCCGTTTCCCGTATGACCCGTGCGATCTCGATCCCTGTTAACTGTTCCATATAAATATCAAGAACGATCAGATCGAAAGTATCTGCACTCCAGTGCTGTAAAAAATCTTCTCCATTATGAAATTCTGTAATGACAGAGTCCGTATCTAATGCCTCTGCAAGAAACTGATGCATAATACTTAAATCATTAGGACAGTCGTCAACCAGTGCAATCCTCATGGCAAATTCCTCTTTCGTAAAAATAATCTGACTTCATAATAGATGAATTCCGGATAAAAAACAAGAAACAGCAGCAAAAAAAACCACTTGAGCCGGAAATTAACCGCTTGAGCCAGAAGGATTGAATCATGTTATTTTTGCAGATAAAATAAATTTCAATGGTATATTTTTACAAAATATTCAGATAAATTACAATAAAGGAAGGTATTGGGTATGAAAGAGAAACTCAAGTATGTAGGAGCAATGCTCATCTGTTTTATCGCAGTGTTATTCATGCAGATGCCGGTTATGGCAGATGACGGAGTTCCGGCAACAGCATGGCGGGACAATGCGGCAGAAGAATTTGCAGGAGGAAGCGGTACGGAAACAGATCCATATCGGATCACAGACGGAGCACAGCTTGCTAAGATTGCAAAAGATGTGGAAGCTAGAATAGTATATAAGGATACGTATTTCAGATTGGAAAATGATATCGATCTGTCTGCACACAGATGGAATCCAATCGGCGTATATAAGTGGTATGAGGGCGGAGCAACCGAGGATAGAATGTTTGCCGGTTTTCTGGATGGAAACGGAAAGACGATCACAGGTCTTATTGTAGATGAACGTACAGAAAAAAACAGAGCGGGCCTTTTTGGGCAAATAGCATATACTGGAGCTGCAACGAATGTTGGAGTGAAAGATCTCAACATTGTGGATGCCAGAATTTATGCAACGGATGCGGGAATGGAAGAAAGTTCTTCTGGTATTTTAGCCGGATTTGTAATGGCAAATTCTGGTGATACGATCCGTTTTGATAATATTTCCGTATCCGGAACAATTGTAAATACAAGAGTGGGAAAGGCAATGATATCAGGCGGACTAATTGGAAAGGCAAATCGTGTAACGGCAGATAACTGCAGGGCAGATGTTACGATCGAAGGCGGTGATAATATAGGTGGCTTTGTGGGACTGGATGGCAGTTCCACTTATACGAATTGCAAAGTAACCGGAAAAGTCACAGGATTATGGGCAATCGGAGGCTTTGTGGGATATGCATGGGAAGCTGAATCAGCTACAATGAGTACTTACGACAATTGCATTGCAAAAGTTGATGTTGTCGCAAATGAATGGCGCGCCGGAGGATTTGCGGGATACATGCAGAAGGGAAAGTCTTCTTCCTGTGCCGCACTCGGTGATGTGACAAGTTCAGTAACCGGATTCAATCCGAAAGTGGGAGGATTTGCAGGAGAAATCGGAGACAAAAATGTGACAGGTGGTGCGATACTGGAGAAATGCTATGCTGCCGGAAAAGTGACAGCAGCCAGTCCTGACTATAAAGCCGGAGGATTTGTTGGAACACATACAGAAGGCACTTATACAGACTGTTCCTTTGACAGCGAGAAAAATCCTGGCCTGGCAGCATATGGTGAGGGTGACGAAGCTACTGTTCCGGTAGTAGCAGGAACAACGATTGAAGTTTCTGGAAATCTGTGTAAGAATATTTATGGTGGTCATACACTGTCTAAGGTTGATGCGAAAGAGGCAACTCAGACGACAGATGGAAATATAGAGTATTGGATTTGTACAAAGTGTGGCAGTTATTTCAGTGATGCAGGTGGAACGACTGCGATTAAAGCGGCGGATGTTGTGATACCAAAAAAAGCAGCAGAGACTCCGGAGGGAGAAATCAAAACTCCTTATGCGATCACGGAAGGAACAGGAAGCAGCTATGCCCTGCAGAGCGGTAACAGCCTCACAGTCCGGGGAAATGGCGACTTTTCTAAATTTACCGGAATTAAGGTAGATGGTATGCAGATCGGAGCAGATAATTATGAAGCGAAGTCCGGTTCCACAATTGTTACGTTGAAGTCCTCTTATCTGGACACACTGGCAGCAGGAACACACAGTCTTGAAATTCTGTGGACAGATGGTTCGGCAAGTGCTGCATTTACGATTCAGCAGAGCGAAGGCCAGAAGCCGGATAATGATGTTAAGGAATTGAATTCAAATCAAAATACTGCAAATCAAAATCCTGCAAATCAAAATCCGCAGTCCGTGCCTCAAAATAATACGGAACAGACAGATTCAGTGAAAAATGAATCTCCTAAGACAGGCGAAGACGATAATCTTTTGGTATTGGCAGCATGGTTGCTTTTATTAGGATCCGGTTTTGCCGGTGTTACATACTATCGAAAAAGGAAACATTTATATTAAATTTTATGTAGATGTCAAAAGTAACCCTGCATAAAATTCAGATTTTTAACTCCCTTGCCCCTTATTCATGAGGGGCAAGGGAGTTTATCTTTAAAAAACAAGTAAAAAGAGATTCTAATAGATGAAAAAAACTCATTTTAAGTTTTTGCATCGTAAAAGGAGTCTGCTCATTCGTGAATATCTTCATTCAGCAACAAAGCAGCAAGTGTTTTACTGCTAAATGAACAATAACTTACTTTCCGTAATATCTATAAAAATATCTGCCCAATAAAGTTATTTATATGATATCATGGATACTATAAAGAAAGGAGTCCCTCCATGCAATCATACAACGACCTACAATCACAATTGAAAACCATAGACCATAAAAGTTACCCGTTATACAAATCCTTACGCGGAAGTTATCAGTTTCCAAAATACATAATGTCCATTGACCATGTGCAGGGCGATCCGTTTGCGGCGCCGTCGGATGTGAGGGTGACGGTGGATACGAAGGCAGCCGGATTTCCGGCATTTGCAATGAAAGATAAGCTGACAAGAACCGCATTGGCGGATGAACTGCTTCGCAATTTTGCAGCAAAAGTGAATCAGTTTACCTTTAAAGCGAAGGGCTCCGGGAAAAGCGGGCTGATCTCGGTGACACACTGCGGACAGGAAGTGTTGCAGAGGACAGCATGTGAAGTCAGTGAAAAAGAGATCACAGCCAGATTTGCAGTAGGTTTTCCTGCAAATGGAAGAACGATCAATGCAAAAGAACTTGAAAAAATCTTATTTGAATATCTGCCACAGTGCGTGGAGCAGTCTTTTTATTATAAAAATCTGAATGCGCAAAAAGTAAAAGAGGCTGTGGAGCTGGCAGAAGATCAGCAGGCAATCCGTGAGAAGCTGCCAGAACTTGGGCTGGCTGCGTTTGTGGCGGATGACTCTGTGCTGCCAAGGGAGAGCGGTATCTCTTCCAAGCCAATGAAGCAGTCTGTAAAATTTGTTTCTCCGGAAACAATGCGTGTGACGTTAGAACTGCCGCACCGGGGTAAGATTACAGGAATGGGAGTTCCCAAAGGGATCACCCTGATCGTAGGCGGCGGTTATCATGGAAAATCTACGCTTTTAAATGCGTTGGAATTAGGCGTATACAATCATATTGCCGGAGATGGCAGGGAGTATGTGATCGCAGATGAAACGGCACAAAAGCTCCGCTCTGAGGATGGAAGATTTATCAAAAACGTAGATATTTCCATGTTTATCAATGATCTTCCAAACGGTAGGGATACGAAGGATTTTTCGACTGCTGATGCGAGTGGAAGCACGTCCCAGGCGGCTGGCATCGTGGAAGCGGTTGAGGCTGGCAGCAGACTGCTTTTGCTGGATGAGGATACTTCTGCCACCAATTTTATGGTGCGGGATGCCTTTATGCAGAAAGTGGTGAGCCCGGACAAAGAGCCGATCACACCGTTTTTATCCAGAGCAAGGGATCTGTATGAAAAAGCAGGAATTTCCACCATTCTGGTTGCGGGAAGTTCAGGAGCATTTTTCCACATTGCAGACACTGTGATCCAGATGGATCAGTATGAACCTGTGGATATCACAGAGAAAGCAAAGAACCTGTGTGGACAATTTCCAATCATGCAGGAGACAGCAAAACCATTTGTTTTACCGGATAGCCACCGTGTCATGGAAAAAGACAGGAATGGAGCGGTAAAACGCAGGGACTACCGGAGCGGAGAAGTGAAAAAAGGCGAGCCAGAGCGCTTGAAGGTAAAGACGCTTGGAGTGGATGGCTTTATGCTTGGAAAACAGAATGTCGACCTGCGCTATATCGAGCAGTTGATCGACAGCGAGCAGACGGCGGCACTGGGACTGCTTTTGAAATATACTGTGGAACATCTGGTGGATGGAAAGCGTACCATTTCAGAAACGGCACAGTGGTTAGAACAAAAGTTAGAGCAGGAAGGAATGGTATTTGCCGCAGAGCATGGCGTTATCTCCGGTGGATACGCAATCCCAAGAATTCAGGAGATATATTCCTGCCTGAACCGCTATCGGGTGTAAATTATCGTAAAAATGAAACAGAGTATATTTTTATAAAATTCCTGAATATAGAACAATGTAAAGTATTGTGTAAAGGAGTTTCGCAATCATCGGTTAAGGAAGGAAGTTAATTATGCGTCCCAAAATCACAAAACAGAATATAAAAACGCTATTGGAAACAAAGTTTATCAAAGTATTTGATCTTCAGTATGCCGAAGGCAGACATTACTATAATGCAACAAGGCGGAGCGCAGATGATCTGGTGGCAGTGAAGTCTGCGGAAGAATTTCAAAATATGCTTCCGGATGCGGTGAGCTGCATCGTGATCTGGAATCCATCCAAAGGTGAGCCGAAGCTCCTGCTGAATCGTGAATTCCGGTATCCGGCAGGACAATTTTTGCTGAGTGTCCCGGCGGGACTGATCGATCCGGCAGATAAAGAGGAAGACGAACCATTGCTTGTGACTGCGAAAAGAGAACTGAAAGAAGAGACCGGAATTGTGGTTTTGGATAAGGATGGACTGGAAGTGGTCAATCCATGCCTTTTCAGCACACCGGGCATGACAGATGAGAGCAATGCACTTGTGAAAATCGTGTTAAACCGGGATACTTTGACAGACATGTCACAGGACGGTGCAGTGGGAAGCGAGTGTTTTGATGGCTTTTCTTTTCTTACAAAAGAGCAGGCACAGAAAATTTTAAAGGATGGTGTCGATGAGTACGGCATTTTCTATTCCGTGTATACATGGACAGCATTGACCTATTTTGTGGCAGATATGTGGAAGTGAAAAACTATTTACAAATGCACTAAAAAATAGGATAATAGCTGTGAAAATAACAACATATTCTTTATAAGAAGAAACAGCATTCCCGGAATGCAAAGCATCGGAAAGATGCTTAGAAGGTAATACATATGGAAATTGAGAGATTAGGTGAAAATAAGATCAGATGCGCACTGTCTGAAGAAGAAATCCGTGAAATGGGATACAATATTGATGAGATTATCGGAAATACTGAAGTGACGCAGGAGTTTATGCGCGCGGTGGTGGAACTGGTAGAGGAGCAGGGCAATATCAGTCTGCAGAATATTTCACCGGTAGTGAAGGCAGAACTTTTGCAGGATCACAGCATGGCAATTACGTTTGGCGGAGATTCCGAGATGAGCTTTAAGAATCTGGTAGACACTGTCGGACAGCTGATGAACCAGCTTGCCCCGGAAAAAATATCAGAATTTCGTCAGATGAACCAGGAGGAAAAAAAGAGTGCCATTGATGATTTCCTGGAAAAATATAAGACAAGGCACAGTCAGGGTGCAAAAAAGACAGAGACAGAAGATGCAAATGATACAGAACAGAAAGAGGACAATGAAATTTTTGAGACTTCTGTTCCGTTTAGTCTGGAATTTTCCAGTCTGGATGAAGTGCTTCGCCTGATCCGTCTGGCATCGTTTACTGAAAAAGTGCCTGCAAGCAGTTTTTACAAATTCCGGCAAAAGTATTATCTTGTGATGGATCTGATCCATTTTTCAAGAGAAGAGTTACGGCCATTTGCATTTACAATTGTAGAATATAACAGTTGCCGTTATGCTGAACCCGGACAGATTGCATTTATAAAAGAACATGGAAAGTGTATTGTAGAAAATGAGGCACTGCAAACGCTGATGCAATTGTAAAAAGTGATGAAATTTTTTTAGGCAATAGACAAATGTGCCAAATGTCAGAAAAAATATTGTTACTTTTGCCGATGAATTTCATGCGCTAAAATCTACCATATATGCTATTATAGTTGAGGTGCACGTACGAGATATAGTACACTGCAAATGAAAATATGTTATGTGGGAGATTGGTTATGAGCAGAGAGCAGCTTTTAGAACTTGAAGATGTGAAGAGAAGTTTACTGGTACAGGCATACCGTATGAAACAGGAGCATCCGCATATGTCGCCGGTTGGAATTGAGATGGAGATGTATTCTGCTTTGATGGCTGAAGTAAAAGAGATTACAACGAGAATCCAGATGAGCGCAGAGGCATAGGTGGCAACCAATAAGTTTTTCGGGCAGGCTTTTTCAGAGATGAAAGAACCTGCCTTTATTATGACAGAAAATACGATTTGAGTTTCTGTCAATAGATGATTGAAAAAAGAGGAGAACAACCATGAATTTTGCAGAGAGAAGAAAACAGGTTTTTGAGAAAATGGAGAGACAGTCAGCGCTGATCTTATTTTCCGGGATTGAGAGTCATGTGAGTGCAGATGAATATGCACCATTTGAGGCAGACAGAAACTTTTTTTATCTGACAGGATTAAGAAGAGACCATATGATTCTTTTGATGAAAAAGACATTGAAAGAGGAGCAGGTGATTTTATTTATCGAAGAAGCAGACCCGACACAGGAGCGTTGGTACGGAAGAAAAGTGACAGTGGATGAGGCAAAAGAGATTTCCGGTATCGATAATGTGATGTTTTTAGATTCTTTTGAGGGCGCTGTTGACCGCATGATAGCAAGGGAAGATATCGACAGCCTGTATTTTGACTGTTACAGATATCAGTTTGAGGACATGCCGGATTACAATATGATCAAAGCAAAAGAATTTGCAGAAAAATATCCGGGACATGCAGTGAAAAATATTTCGCAGGTGATCGCAGAACTGCGTATGCAAAAAGACGGGGATGAAGTAGCACTTGTGCGGGAGGCGATCGGCATTACCGATAAAGCATTGCAGTATGTGATGAAACATTTAGAGCCGGGAATGGCAGAATATCAGGCACAGGCTGATTTTGAATACATGATCCGCTATAACGGAGCGGAGGGAACTGCATTCCCTACCATCGCAGGAAGCGGTGCGAATGGAACCATGCTTCACTACGACACAAACCTTGACATTTGTGAGGATGGTTCTTTACTGCTGATGGATCTCGGGGCAAAATACCGCGGATACTGCGCAGATATCACAAGAACTTATCCGGTAAACGGAACATACACAGAGCGCCAGAGACAGGTTTACGACATTGTTTTAGCTGCAAACCGTGAGGTTGCAAAGACTGCAAAACCGGGCATGACGTTAAAAGAGTTAAATGAGATTGCAAAGAAAGTGCTTGCAGCAGGCTGCATGAAACTCGGCCTGATCGAAAAAGAGGACGAGATCGATACTTATTATATGCATGGCGTATCCCATCATCTTGGAATCGATGTGCATGATGTCACAGCGGCTTGCAATGACACATTACAACCGGGTGCTATCATTACTGATGAACCGGGACTCTACATTGACGAATGGGAGATTGGAATCCGTATCGAGGATGACCTTCTGATCACAGAGAACGGCTGTGAGTGTCTCTCAGAGGCAATTATCCGTGATCCGGACGAGATTGAGGCATTTATGAAAGACAGATAGAAATGAGGCAGAAATGAGTTGACCATTTCCGGTCACGATTATATAATAGCAATGGAAATTTTTTAGGAGGTGACATTCATGGACAGTTGTGATAGTGCGGGGCGAAAGAACAAAACCGATGGATTTTCTGAATGCTTTGGCACAGGGCAGATGTCTGTGGGCGTCTGACCTCTGTGATAATAGAATATGCCTTCTGAAACCACCGGTTTACATGCCTATACAATAGAGTGCACGCTTCGCGGACAATCTATTGTCATGAACTATAACAGCAGGAACTTACACATGCTGCTTGGAAGTAAAGCGGTGGTTTTTTATGCCCTTTTTTCAGGGAGAACAGGAGGCAGAAATGCAAAAAGAAGTATTAAAAGAACCGACTTATGTAGAAGAATTATTAACATTATTCCGAAGCAATCTTGGAAAAGAAGAACTGCTCGAAAAAATCTCCGATTATCATGAGAGCGACATTGCGGATGCAATGGAGCAGATGACACCGGAGGAAAGAAAAAAACTCTATCCATTGCTTGGAGAGGAGTATATTGCGGAAATCCTTTCCTATACCGAGGATGCGGCAGAGTATTTGCAGGAGATCAACCTGGAAAATGCTGCCAGAGTCATTTCGGAGATGGATTCCGATGATGCGGTCGATGTTCTGGAGAATCTGGATGCGGATACCAAGACTAGGATCGTCGATCTGTTGGATGATGATGCGGAAAAAGATGTAAAACTGATTTTATCTTATGAAGATGATGAGATCGGCAGCAAAATGACAACGAATTTTATCGTCATAGGAAAGAATCTGAACATCCGTCAGGCAACGCATGAGCTGATCCGTCAGGCGGGAGAGAACGATAATATCTCAACGATCTATGTAGTAGATGAAAATGAGCAGTATTATGGAGCAATCGATTTAAAAGACCTGATCGTGGCAAGAGATTATCAGGATCTGGACGATCTGATCTCGACTTCCTATCCGTATGTGGGAGCACATGAGAAAATCAGTGAGTGTATCGAACGGTTAAAAGACTACGCAGAGGATTCCATTCCGGTATTGTCCGAGGACGGAAAAATCTTAGGAGTTATCACAGCTTACGACATCGTGGAAGCTGTGGATGAAGAGATGGGAGAGGACTATGCGAAGTTAGCCGGTCTTACTGCAGAAGAAGATTTGGAGGAGACGACGTTTCAGAGTATGAAAAAACGTCTCCCGTGGCTGATCATCCTGCTGTTTTTGGGAATGGTGGTATCTTCGGTTGTCGGAATTTTTGAGACGGTCGTTGCAGTGATCCCGATTGTGATGTGTTTCCAGTCATTGATTTTAGATATGGCAGGAAATGTCGGAACCCAGTCGCTTGCGGTGACGATCCGTGTGCTGATGGATGAAAATTTAAACCGAAAAGATAAGTTTGGACTGATTTTGAAAGAGATGCGCATTGGTTTTGCAAATGGACTGTTTCTTGGAATTATGGCATTTGTATTTATCGGACTCTATGTGTGTTTCATAAAAGGAAATGCGCTTTCCTATTCGTTTTTGATCTCAGGTTGTGTGGGAGTTTCCTTAATGCTTGCGATGGTGATCTCGAGCCTTGTCGGAACAACGATCCCACTGCTTTTCCATAAGATCAAAGTCGATCCGGCAGTCGCATCAGGACCACTTATCACAACCGTGAATGATCTGGTAGCAGTGGTCACTTATTATGGACTGGTCTGGCTGTTTATGATTGAATTATTGAAAATTTAACATTTTGTATAGGTAATCTTTACCTTTTCTTTAGAATAATCCATGTGTATTTTAAGAATGAACCGTTATACTCGGTAACAGTAAAAATGTTACAGAGTATAGCGGAGGTCATTCCAAATGAAATATATCACATTTACAATCCCATGTTACAATTCAGAAAATTATATGCGAAGATGTGTGGATTCACTTTTGGTGGGCGGCGAGGATGTCGAGATCCTCATTATTGACGATGGTTCTTCCGACCGGACAGGTGCGATCGCAGATGAATACGAAATGCTTTATCCAAACATTGTAAAAGCGGTGCATAAGCCAAACGGCGGTCATGGTTCCGGTGTGAACAGAGGGCTGGAGCTGGCGCATGGACTTTATTATAAAGTCGTGGATTCCGACGACTGGTTCGACCGTGATGCTTATCTGAAAATGTTAGATAAAATTAAGAGCTTTGAAATTGCCAGCGAGGATGCACAGATCAGGGAAGCAATCTGTGAAAATCGTATCAGAGAAGAAAATCTGTCAGGAAGCTATGTTGAGATTCAGCAAAAGGAACAGGAAAAATTCCCGGATCTGATCATCTGTAATTATGTGTACGATCATCTGGATGAGGGAATCCAGAAACCGATGAATTACAGAAATGTATTTCCAACTGAAAAAATGTGCAACTGGAACACAATCGGACATTTTCATCCATCGCAGTATTTGATTATGCATGCACTTATGTTTCAGACGAAAGTATTGAGACAGTCGGGGGTAAAACTGCCGGAGCACACGTTTTATGTGGATAACCTGTTTTCCTATCAGCCGCTTCCGTATGCGAAGAATCTCTACTACATGGATATTGACCTGTATCATTACTACCTTGGAAGGGAAGATCAGTCGGTCAACGAGAAAGTCCTGATGAAGCGTATCGACCAGCAGATCAGCGTGACAGAGCTTGTTGCAAAAAGTGTGGATTTAAGAGAAGTGAAAAAAATGTATCCAAAACTAGCCGTTTACATGATGCGCAATATTTCAATCATGTTGTCCATTTCTTCAATCCATCTTCTTCTGATCAAAACAGAGGAGGCGTTCCAGAAACGTAAAAGGATGTGGGAGCAGGTGAAGGATTATGACAGGATACTTTATTACCGGTTAAGATGTTCTACCTTAAGCGGTCTTACTTATCTGCCGGGAAGATTAGGTGGAAAAATCACAGTCGGCGGCTACCGCATGGCAAGAAAAATTTATCAGTTCCAGTGATAAGAAAAAAGTACAGAGGAATAAAGATATGGCACAGATTTATATTGCATTTGTAGATACACCGGGATTTTTTGCCGGAATGATACGGCAGGTCATCAAACAGAAGTACATTCATGTGGTTCTTTCGATGGATGCGGAACTTGAGGAGGCATACAGTGTGGGACGCAGAAATCCTGCGGTTCCGCTGTTTGCCGGATTTGAAAAAGAGGATAAAAGAAAAATCTTAACGGTGTTTCCAACGGCTGATTATATGGTGTGTAGTATTGAGTGTTCACTTGTACAAAAGGAGGCAATCCGTCAGGAACTGCATCTGGCTATGCAGGAAAGATTTCATTATCATTATGCAGTTGCAGGATTACCATTTATTTTGTGGAACATTCCATTTTACCAGGAAAACCATTACACCTGTTCTTCCTACGTGGCACGGGTATTAGAGAAGTACGGCGTCTGTCATTGGGAAAAACATTTTTCCCTTGTGACACCAAAGGATTTCATGGAAAAATTTGGACGGAAACGGATTTTTGAAGGAAGTTTGAGAGAATTAGTGGAAATGTCTGTGCAGGAAGAAACGGTTTGTGCTGTTGAAAAAATTGCGTAACAGTTCTGTCCAAAAAAGAGGAAAGGTGGCTACGTGGATATGAAAAAGAAAATCTTGCAGACAGTCTTGTTTCTTGGGATTATGTTTTTGACTTTTTATACGTTACTCCATGGACAGAATCTGTCAGAAATTTATCAGGCAGTAAAAAATATGTCAGTTCCGTACCTGATTGCAGCGGCAGGACTGGCGTTATTTTTTGTCTGCGCAGAGGGCAGCATGATCTGGTATCTGCTCACATCCATGCGGAAAAAAACAGACAGTCAGACAACCGTTCTCTGTGTTGTTGGAAAAGAAAAGGTATGTTCTCTGTGGCGTTGTATCCAATATTCGTTTATTGGATTTTTTTATTCGGGCATCACACCATCCGCAACAGGTGGGCAGCCGGTGCAGCTTTATTATATGAACAAAGATGGAAACAAAGGTTCTGACTGTACCATAGTGCTTATGACGGTGGCAGTAATTTATAAAATTGTGTTGGTAGTTTTAGGTGCCGGAATGTTACTTTTTTGCGGCGGCGCATTGAAAACAGAGCTGCAGTCCTTTTTTCCATTATATTTGCTGGGGCTTGCGTTGAACACGGTTGCCGTTGCAGTTGTACTTTCCGCAATGCTTTTTCCACAGTGGATGATTGTCGTTTGGGCGTGGGTGGAAAAGCAGTTTATCCGGCTCGACATCTGGAAAGCAAATCCACAGCGCATGGATAAGGTGCAGACATTTACGGGAAACTATAGAAATGCCGTGGATTGGCTGAAGCAGCATCCGGGAAAATTAATAGTGGTCATCGCCGTGACGTTTTTGCAGAGGTGTAGTGTATTTCTGCTTACTTATATGGTATATCTCGGACTTGGACAGGCGGGGACTTCCATACAGGAGGTAGTTCTATTACAGGCATCGGTCTACATTGCGGTGGATATGCTTCCGCTGCCGGGAGCGCAGGGAATCACCGAACTGATGTATCGGTCAGTCTTTGCACCGGTATTTTCTAAGGGCAGTCTGATTCCATCCATGCTGATCAGCAGGGGACTGAACTTCTATTTTCTTTTGTTGGCAGGAGCCGGGGTTACGGCTGCAAACCATTTTCTTGTAAAAAAGAAGATTTAAACTCTATTTGTAGGACACGGAGCAGCTTTTATGGTGGAAAAATAAAGATTTGGTAAAGAAAGTATAAAAGATTCGGGAATATATTTTTTTCAAAAAAAGAATGTGTTAAAATAGAAAGCAATTTATGGAAAATAATCTATGGAAAAGTTTTTTTGATCGAGAGGAAAAAGAGAAGTTATGAGCAATTTCAGGACAAAATATTTAAAAATTGCATGCAATCTGCTTTGGGCAGTGTTTTTATTGATTTTTGCGTTCACATTACTTCCAAAATTGCTGATCTATTTTATGCCGTTTGTGGTGGGAATGATTTTTGCGATGATCGCAAATCCGATGGTGAAGTTTCTGGAGAAACGGATCAAAATTAACCGGAAATATGGTTCGGTCATCATGATCGTGCTGGTCATCGGTCTGGTAGTGCTGGCCTGCTATGGCGCAGGGACAATCCTTGCAAAAGGAATCGGTGCATTTATGGCGTATCTGCCAACGATGTCTGCCAATGCCGGAACCGAATTTTCCGAGGCAATCGATCAGCTGCAGCAGCTGCTGGAAAAACTGCCATTTACGCAGAATGTGGATTTAAGCGCCATCGGAACAGCAATTCAGGATTTTTTGACAAATTTTGTGTCCAGCTCAGATTCTGCAACGCTTGGGGCAATCGGAGAATTTGCCAAAAGCCTGCCGGATATGATCGTTGGCATAGTCGTAGGACTGCTTGCAGCATATTTTTTTATTGCAGATAAAGACAAACTGATCACCGGGGTGGAGAAACATTTATCTGCCGGATTCCTTGCAAAAACAGAACGCATCTATAAACAGCTTGTGCATGCGGTAGGAGGCTACTTTAAAGCACAGTTTAAGATCATGGGCGTTATTTATGTCATTCTTCTGATCGGTCTTTTGATCCTCCGGGTAGATTTTGCATGGCTGATCGCCTTTGGCATTGCGTTTCTGGATATGCTTCCGGTGTTTGGTACGGGAACAGTGCTCTGTCCGTGGGCGGTTATCAAACTTTTTACCGGAGATTACAAGATGGCGGTCGGTATGATCGTTTTATATGTGGTCTCTCTTGTCGTGCATCAAATCGTACAGCCGAAGCTGATCGGCGATTCCGTAGGACTTGATCCGTTTGCATCGCTGTTATTCATGTTCATCGGTTACAGGGTGGGCAGTGTTGTGGGGATGATCCTTGCTATCCCGATCGGTATGATCCTGATCAATCTGTATGAGGCGGGCGCATTCGATACACTGGTCTGGTGCGTTCGGGAAGTCGTGAATGATTTCAATAACTTCCGCAAGGTTGGCGGAGAGAAGAAATAAGGGCACTCTGCCATGTGGAACTGGTAGCTGCGAGAGGAAATCTCATCGATTCGCCGAAAGAAATGATATGTTTATACATTTTTCGTCCTTAAAAGTGTTGATTAAACACATATTTACATCCTTAATAATGTTGACACCTGTGGGGTAGAATTTTATAATGCAGATATATGGAAATAATTTAAAGGATTATAATCGTGTTCGTGCGATTCAGAAGAATCTTATTAATTATTATCAGCAGGACTTTTCAAAGCATGCAGAAATAAAGCTTGTTCCAAGACTGAATCTTGTGTGGAACTCGATTCCGATGCAGCTTGCAAAAGAGAATAAAAAATATATTTACGGACAGGTACGTAAGGGGAGCCGGGCAAAGGATTTTGAACTGGCAATTCAATGGTTATTGGATTGCGGATTGATTCATAAAGTACAGCGGATTCAAAAACCGGATCTTCCATTGAAAGCATATATTGATTTTGATGCTTTTAAGCTTTTTTTAGTGGATATTGGATTGCTCATAGCGATGACAGATCTGGATGCAAAAGTGATTATAGAAGGAAATAAGATTTTTACAGAATTTAATGGATCATTGACAGAGCAGTATATATTGCAGCAGTTAATATCAGATGTCGGAGTGATACCTTACTATTATTCAACGCAAAATTCCAAGGGAGAGATTGATTTTTTAGTTCAGGGAAAAACATCTGTTATTCCAATTGAAGTGAAAGCGGAAGAAAATCTGAAAGCAAAGAGTTTGAAAGCTTTTTGTGAAAAGTATCAACCATCTTATGCAGTCCGGACATCAATGTCGGATTATAGAGAGCAGGATTGGATGACGAATATTCCTCTTTATGCAATTAAGTGGATAGAAAATTATGTCAACCAATAAAACGTATAGAAATATATAAGATCAGGACACATATCCTATAATGCATATAACATTGTGATATGTGTCCTTTTTTTAGGTAAATATAGTTTTTACAGTAATTCCATATGAATGGATTTTTCCGTAAATCCGTAATTACAGTACATCTCGTAGGCAGCTTTATTTTTTGCATTCACCTGAAGTTCAATGCCGTCAAGATTTTTTTCTGCTTTTATCTCTTTTACTTTTTCAAAGAAAAGATGTCCGACACCCATGCCGCGGTAAGGTTCGTCAACCGCCATTGTGTCGATAAAAACAATGTCCCGTGTCACCTGTGCAGGAGATTCAATATGCCGGAAGATAAGTTCTAAAATTCCGATCACATTTCCTTCATTTTCTGCAATATAGAAAGTATCGCCTTTTACGATTTCCTCAAATACTGCCTTTGGCAGAAGCGCATCATTGGGTTTGTAAATATCGGGACGCCAGTTTATATGAAGTGCCTGCCCCTGATTTAAGATGCGGACGACGGAGTCATAGTCGCTCATTTGTGCATTTCTTATGATACAGTTCATTATTTTACGATTACTTTCACGAATTTCTTTTTACCACGTTTTACAACAAGTCCATCTGTTCCAAAGGAATCTGCATTGTAAGCTGTCCTGATATCGGTTACTTTCTCGTCTGCAACTGAGACACCGCCCTGTTCTACGGCACGTCTTGCGTCGGAACGGGATGGAGCGAGCTCTGTTTTTACGAGAAGAGACAGGATATCCATATCGCCGTCTGCAAAATCAGCAGGTGATAACTCTACGGTTGGCATATGTGCGGAATCTCCGCCACCGGCAAAAAGTGCGTGGGAAGCTTCTCTTGCTTTTGCTGCTTCCTCTTCCCCGTGAACTAATTTGGTCAGCTCGAATGCAAGGATTTCTTTTGCCTGATTGAGCTGTGCACCTTCCCAGCTTTCCATTGCATCGATCTCCTCTAATGGAAGGAAAGTCAGCATACGGATGCATTTTAATACGTCAGAGTCTGCAACGTTTCTCCAATACTGGAAGAAGTCGAATGGAGAAGTTTTCTCAGGATCAAGCCATACTGCGCCGGACTGTGTTTTTCCCATCTTTTTGCCTTCGGAATTTAAAAGAAGGTTGATCGTCATAGCGTAAGCGTCTTTTCCGAGTTTACGGCGGATCAGCTCAGTACCTCCTAACATGTTGCTCCATTGGTCATCGCCGCCGAACTCCATGTTGCAGCCGTATTTCTGGTATAAGGTGTAGAAATCGTAGCTCTGCATGATCATGTAGTTGAACTCCAGGAAACTTAAGCCTTTCTCCATACGCTGTTTGTAGCACTCAGCAGTGAGCATACGGTTTACAGAGAAATGAGCGCCAACTTCACGGAGAACATCAATGTAATTTAAGTCCATCAGCCAGTCAGCGTTATTTACCATCAATGCTTTTCCTTCGGAAAAATCGATAAAACGGCTCATCTGTTTCTTGAAGCAGTCACAGTTGTGCTGGATCGTTTCCGGTGTCATCATCTGACGCATGTCGGTACGTCCGGACGGGTCACCGATCATTGCGGTACCGCCACCGATTAAAGCGATTGGTTTGTTTCCTGCCATCTGGAGACGTTTCATCAGGCAGAGTGCCATGAAATGTCCTACGTGAAGGCTGTCTGCTGTCGGATCAAATCCGATATAAAAAGTTGCTTTTCCGTTGTTGATCAAATCTTTGATCTCTTCTTCGTCTGTTACCTGCGCAATCAGTCCGCGGGCAACTAATTCGTCGTATAATGTCATTTTACTGGGTTCCTTTCTTTTTTTGAGTGAACGATTAAAATCCGCAGTGCCCACTCGAGAGCGAAGCTCTCTCGTTCGCGGGCTTCGCCCTATCGTCTAAGAAAATCACAAAATGCATTGTGCAAGCACAGCATTTTGTTCTTTCCTCAGACGGCACTGCTCATTTAATACGCGCAAAAACCCCCGTCCTTATAAAAGGACGAGGGTTAAACTCGTGTTACCACCTTATTTCATAAGCAGCTCGCACTGCCTACCTTCGTGAGTGTCCGACAACACTCCGGCGCGGTTAACGTGCGCCACTACGTCACAGCCTACTATTGCAAGATATCGAATGCTCAAAAACAAATTCGGTGTGAAGCTCGGGGATGTATTCGAATTAAGATTCCGATGCGCCTCTCATCAGCCGGCAACTTTCTGTATCTTCCGCTTAACTGTACTTCTTCCCGTCAAAGCCTGTGTTCTGCTTCAATTAACGCTATTATAAGCATGAAAAAAATGATTTGTCAAGGAAAAAGAAAATTTTATTGACCTAATAACAAAACAACACAGTCGCAACTTCCCAATACAAGAGAAGTACTTTCTCTGTTTCCATTTAAAATTTTATCCACAGCTTTTCCATTGGTAAGAAGTACTCGGTCAGCCTGTTTTTCAAGCGGCAGTGTCACGGTGTCTGTGCCGAAATTTCCGGCAATCAGAATGCGTTGTCCGGTTTCTTCGTTGGTGCGGTAGTATGCAAACATATGGTTCACATCTTCATAAGCAGCGGCAAACGTTCCGTAAGTGAAGGTTTCCACGTATTCCGGTGCTTTGCGGAGTGCGATCAGTTCTTTGTAAAAAGAGAGAACGGAATCTGACCGGTTCAGCTGGTCTGTTACATTGATCTTTGTATAGTTTGGATTCTCCGCAAGCCAGGGGGTTCCGGTGGTGAAACCGCCGTGCAGGGAATTGTCCCACTGCATAGGTGTTCTTGCATTGTCGCGGCTGTTTTCATAGCAGGCGTGAAGTGCTGCCTCTTTTGAACATCCGGCATTTAAAGCAGCCTGATACTGGTCTTTGGTGCTGATGTCATCATATTCGGAAATATCGTTTCGGACACAGTTTGTCATTCCGATTTCCTGCCCCTGATAGATAAACGGAATTCCGCGCAGTAAAAAGTAAGTGGCCGCAAGCATTTTTACACCGGCCTCATTTCTGGCGTGTGCAGGCAGATAATGTGTAGCACCTCGTGGCTCATCGTGGTTTTCGATAATATTTGCCTCAAAGCCAACGGTAAGATCCGCTTTCTGGGTGTTAAAAAGGGCAGTGCGCCACCGGTTGAAATCGAGGGCGGGCGCGTCATACCAGCCGTGTTCCCCATTGGAGAGCACATGGGCGGAAAAGTCAAATTTGGTGGAAAAATGACCGTTTTCACCGATAAATTCACGCAGTTCATCCTCTTTTAAATGAAATACTTCGCCGACAGTAAAAGCGTCGTATTTGTCAAACGTTTCATGCTTCATTTCCTCTAAAAAAGTGCCGATTCCATGCGCGGAAGCTAACATTTTATCGCAGGAGACAAGTCCGTCGCCGCCGTCCGCCGGGAAGGATGGAAAATCAAGATTTTTCTTGATATTGATAATGGCATCAATACGGAAACCGGAAATGCCTTTTTCGAACCACCAGTTGATCATCTCATAGATTTTTTTGCGGACGATTGGGTTCTCCCAGTTTAAATCAGGCTGTTCCTTCGCAAAGGTGTGGAGATAATATTTATTTGTGCCGGGAATTTTTGTCCATGCAGATCCGCCAAAATTGGAGCGGTAATTGCTTGGTGCTTTGCCGTCTTTTCCCTCACGGAAATAGAAGTAGCCGGCGTAAGGACCGTCTGGGTCGGCGAGTGCTTTCTGAAACCATTCGTGTTTGTCGGAACAGTGGTTTACCACAAGATCCATGATCAGGTGCATACCGCGTTTTTTCATTTCGGCGACAAGGGTGTCAAAATCATCCATTGTGCCAAACTGTTCTGCAATTTTATAGTAATCGGAAATGTCATATCCCTGATCGACAAAAGGGGATTCGTAAACCGGGGAGAGCCAGATGATGTCGATTCCGAGTTCTTTTAAATAGTCCAGCTTTGAGATGATTCCCTTTAAGTCGCCAATTCCATCTCCGTTTGTATCCAAAAAACTTTTTGGGTAAATCTGATAAGCTACTTTATCATGCCACCATTTTCTTTTCATAAATGCTCCTTTTTTTCATTCGATTCTGGGGTGCGAAACTCATTTTTGGGTTTATTAAAATTGTTTAAAATTAAATTTACACAACTTTGAGTTTCGCAGTTCCTACACTTGATTGTATGATACTGTTATAATAGAATAGAAGAAACGAAAAATCTTGTATAAATATAAGAAAGTATTGCACAAAACTGCTATGCTGATGTGGATTAAGACAGCTTAGAAGGCGTTTTGCAACCTGTTTCAATGATGTTAAAGAGGAATCAATACAATGAAAGAAAAAATAACCCTATCCTTAGACCAGCATGAGAACGCCAGACACGGCGAAGAAATTTTTCCACTGCAAAAATATGTGACACCGTTATGGAAAGAGTATCCTTATGTCACGGCGCACTGGCATGAGGAGGCAGAATTTACGCGGATTGAGAAGGGAAGCTGCACATATCAGATTCATCTTGAAACTTATGAGGTGGAAGAGGGAGATCTGATTTTTATTCCGCCTGCGGTGCTGCATGCGATTGCCAATGAAAAAGAGGAGTGTATGCAGTCGGAAACGTATGTGTTTCATATGGATTTTCTTGGCGCAAAGGCTGCGGATATCTGTGCCATCCGGTATTTGAATCCACTGATGAACCAGAAATTGATCCCGCCGTTTGTAATCAAAAAAGGACATCCGCTTTACGAAAAGGCAGCAGAACTGTTTGAGAATATAAATGCAGAGTATGACAAAAAAACACCCGGATACGAGATTGCTATCAAGTCATACCTGTTGCAGCTTGTGGCAGCTTTGATTCCATATTGTACCCGGAATACAGAGGCAGATGCGATTTTGACAGAACATGCGAAAAAGTTAAAAGAAGTTTTAAGTTATATCGATGCACACTATATGGAGGAACTGACGATTTCAGGACTTGCCGGAATCTGTTTTTTCAGCGAGTATTATTTTATGCGTTTTTTCAAAAAATACATGGGAATGTCATGCGTGCAGTACATCAAAAATGTGCGCCTGGAGCGTGCGGCAGACCAGTTTGAAAATGGGGAGACAAATACGCTCGAGGTGGCGCTCGCCTGTGGATTTTCGAATTTGTCTTATTTCCATCGGGAATTTAAAAAGAAATATGGAATGACGCCGAAAAGATTTATCAGTCTGTCTGCCCGGGTAGCAGATTTTCATGAAGGAAGTGAATAATTACCATTTTTATGACTCATAATATCATCGTGAAAAAAATGTGCGGGTTTTAAAATCCGTCGGAAAGAGGTAGAAAGATGATATTGAGCGAAAAAGAGACAACCGTGATCAAAGACTTACAGACACAGGAGCAGTGCTGCGTGGAAAAATACGAGAGATACAGTAAACTTGCCAAAGATCAGGTGCTTATTGACCTGTTCACAGATCTGCATGGAAAAGAGCAGAAACATTTAGAATCCCTGACACAGGTGCTGTCTGGAAAAGTTCCTTCCTGCGACTGCAACGACAGTGATGGAAAAGATTATAACCCGGCTGCTACCTACAGCATGGCACCTTCCGAGGATAAGAAAACGGACTGTTTCCTTGCAACAGACTGTATCGGAACAGAAAAGCTTGTTTCCTCCACCTATAATACGGAAGTGTTTGCATTCGGTGATCCGGGTGTCAGAAAACTTTTGGCTGACATTCAGATCGAAGAACAGAACCATGCGGAGATGCTTTATAAATATAAAACAGTCAACAGCATGGCGTAGCCCGGAGTTTAGGTTATGAGCCTGCCGTCAATCTATGTTACTTAGTGCAAGAATTTGATTTTTACCTTCCTTTTCATTTGTTAGGATAAATACACAAAATGAAAAGGGAGGTTTTTTATGTTGGATAAAAAAATGAGGGAAAAGTGGAAAAGAGCAGTGCTGCTATTGGGCTGCATGGCGCTTGTCTTTTCGGGTTGCGGAAAAACAGGTGATGTGAAAGAGTCAGGTGCAGTGGAAACTGTAAATGAGGATGCGCAGAAATTCTGGTATATGTACTGATTACTTCACTGATCGAGGCAGCGCGGATCGCATTCTCTATTTTCCCGGTTATCATCGTTTATTTGTTCCTGTCACGCTATATCGTGCAGGGAATTGCACTTGGAAGTGTGAAGGGGTAGGAAAAATTATATTTGGTTTAGATAAGAGGCGGGAAGCTTTTGAGGAATCTCAAAGGTTTCCTGTTTTTTTGTATAAAAACGTTTTTACTGAATAAAATATGTGCTACAATGAGTGCAGGAGAGAGGAAGAAGGGAGCCTGCGGCATGATCTATTTCGCAATCACTGCAGCGATTTTTACGCTTGATTTTTTTCTGAAAAAATATATTGATAAAAAATACGCCAGAAAAGTAAAAAATCCACGTCTCGGTGGAATAATCTGCATAGAGAAGTTTTACAACAAAGGTGCAACGTTAAATCTTCTCGCAAAGCATCCGAAAGTCATGACTGCGATACACAGTGTCATTATGGTTTTTGTGGCGGTCATTTATTATTTTGCAATGCGGATGACTGGGAAAGAGCTCACGAAAACTGGACTTGCCATGTTAGCCGGCGGTGGACTGAGCAATTTATATGACCGCTATACAAAGCACCATGTCGTGGATTATGTGCGGTTCCAGACCGGACCGAAATGGTTTCGGAGGATTATTTTTAATGTGTCTGATTTCTTTATTTTTATAGGGGCAGTGCTTGCAGTCATCGGAAGCGAAGTGTAATATTAAGATAATCTCAAACCATAGATTTATAAAACAATTACCGGGAAGGATATGATTTTTGCCATGACAAAAGAACAGTATATCAAAATTACAGAGCCGCTACGGAGCAATCCGGAACGGGCGAACCGTGTGACGAGTCTGAACCATGTGCTGACAGCACTTGTATTCTGCGTGTATCCGCTCTATCTTTTTATGCTGTTTGCGGACAAAGATCCATGGCTCTGGCGCGCAATACTTGTTCCGGCAGTGTCCTTTGTGGGACTTTCCATTGTCAGGAAAATCATCAATGCGCCCAGGCCGTATGAAAAATTTGACATGCCGCCGGTGCTGGAAAAAGACACAAAAGGAAAAGCATTTCCAAGCCGGCACGTATTTTCTGTTTTCATTATCGCAATGACGATTTTTTACGAGCATCCGGGAGCAGGGGTAATGCTCGGGATCATCGGTTTGCTTCTTGGCATCGTGCGCGTGCTGGTCGGAGTGCATGAGCCAAAGGATATCGCTGCTGGTGCGCTGGCAGGGATCGTGTGCGGAATTGTTGGTTATTATGTGATAGGATGATCTTAGTTATGGCTGTGCATAACGCTTCCGGTATTCCCTCGGGGTCTGCTGGAAGCGTTTTTTGAAGGAACGGTTAAAATAGGAAAGATTATCAAATCCCACTTCCGCTGCAATATCCAAAACCGAAGAATCGGAAGAGATCAAAAGTCTGGAAGCCATCGTCAGCCGGTATTCATTCAGATAGTCGATAAAGGACGTTCCCATCGTATTTTTAAAATATTTCATAAAATGTGACTGGCTTAAGCTGACTTCTTTTGCCACATCTTCGATCGTAATTTTTTCCATGTAATTATTTTCCACAAATTTTAAGATCAATTTCATTTTTTCCAGGGACTTGTAATCTTTTTTCTGGGCATTTCTGGAACTGCACTTATTGAAGAGAATATAAAACAGCATGAAAAGCTGGCTTTTGATGAAAAGCTGGTAAGCTGGCGGATTAGTTTTGCTGATCTCATCATTTGCATCGATGCAGGCAGAAATCTCTCCATAATAGGGATCACCGGGCTGATAGAGCACCGGAACCGTGAGTGTTCCGTCCATCAGTGGGGAAAAATAGTCGGTGCTGCAGGTGTCGGTCTGCTTGGATAAAAGAATCTGCGGATGAAAAATAATGTTTTCATATTCCATGCTTTCGTTTTCGTATTGTTCGATCGAGTGTAACTGTCCCGGGATGATGAGTGCAAGCGTTCCGGCGCTGACCTGATATTGTGTGAAGTCCACGGTGATAATACCGTGACCTTTCTTTATATAGATAAGCTCCATTTCATCATGCCAGTGGATCGGCACATACGAAAAATCCAGTGGGATCGAGCACAGATAAGTGATATATGGAAATAAAGGGTTCCCATGGGAGATTTTTTCCTGATAATTTTCGTATTCCAGTATATTCATAAGGTACATACTCCTTTGTGATGATTTTATTGTGCCGAAAACATGCACTTTGCGCTGCAATCTGGAAAATAAAACAACATGATTGAAAAGTGCACAAAAACCAGGTACTCATTTTGTTATGTTTACACAATTTTAAAGAGGTTAAAACAATACATCATTTATAATATGATAGGATTGTACCACTTTTGTATGGAATATTACAAGAATAAAATGGTGTACCTGAATATAATATTAATCATAAAACATCGGTTTTACGAAAAAACACGAAAACAACTGCGGCAGAAAATGCGGCGGACAATACAATAAGCTTTCGCCAACAGGCGCAAGGAAAGGAGTAAATCATGAATTTACAGGAAATCGTAACAAAAAGAACAGGAAAAGCAATTTCCCAGTGCAGTAACGAAGAATTATATTTCTCTTTGCTTGAAATGACAAAAGGAATGGCAGAGGAGAAAGTCAGCAACGAGGGAAAAAGAAAATTATATTATATTTCAGCAGAATTCCTGATCGGAAAATTATTATCCAACAACCTGATCAATCTTGGAATTTATGAGGATGTAAAAAAATTACTGGCAGACAATGGAAAGAACCTTGCAGAGATCGAGGAGGTTGAGCCGGAACCATCTTTGGGAAATGGTGGACTTGGACGTCTTGCAGCATGTTTCCTTGACTCTATCGCTACACTTGGTTTGAACGGTGACGGTGTTGGTTTAAATTACCACTACGGATTATTCAAACAGATATTTGAGAACAATCTCCAGCATGAGACTCCAAACCCATGGATCGAGAAAGAGAGCTGGCTGACAAAGACAGATAGAGCATACACCATTCAGTTCGGTGGATTCAATCTGCAGTCCAGAATGTACGATATTGATGTATTAGGATATAACAACCGTACCACAAAGCTTCATTTATTCGATGTAGAGACAGTAGATGAAAGCTTAGTTGGTGATGGAATTGATTTTGATAAAGAGGACATCAAAAAGAACCTTACTTTATTCTTATATCCGGATGATTCTGATGATAAGGGACGTATCCTCCGTGTTTACCAGCAGTACTTCATGGTAAGCAACGCAGCAAGACTGATCATTGATGAGACACTTGCAAGAGGCGGCGATTTACACAAATTAAATGAGTACGCAGTAGTTCAGATCAACGATACACACCCAAGTATGGTGATTCCTGAACTGATCCGTTTATTGATGGAGCGTGGAATCTTAATGGATGAGGCAATTGATATTGTATCCAAAACATGTGCTTACACAAACCATACCATTTTAGCAGAGGCTCTGGAAAAATGGCCGATCCATTTCTTAGAGAAGGCTGTTCCACAGTTAATGCCGATCATTTACGAATTAAACAGCCGTGTTGTGAAAAAATTTGACGATAAATCCGTAGCGATCATCGATGATGAGAGACGTGTCCATATGGCACACATGGATATCCATTACGGCTACAGCATCAACGGTGTTGCATACCTTCACACAGAGATCTTAAAGAACTCTGAGCTTAACAACTTCTACAAGATTTATCCTGAGAAGTTCAATAACAAGACAAACGGTATCACATTCCGCCGCTGGTTATTACACTGTGACCCGGAACTCACTGCATTATTTGAATCCCTGATCGGTGACGGCTTCAAGAAAGATGCAACAGAACTTGAAAAATTAGGTGCATTTGTAAATGATGAAGCAGTATTACAGAAGATTCTTGATGTTAAGAATGCAAAGAAAGCAGAATTAAAAGATTATCTTGCAAAAACACAGGGTATCGAGTTAAATGAGAACTCTATTTACGATATCCAGATCAAGAGATTACACGAGTATAAGAGACAGCAGATGAATGCACTCTATGTGATCCACAAATATTTTGAGATCAAAGCAGGCAAAAAACCAGCCCGTCCGATCACTGTTATTTTCGGTGCAAAGGCAGCTCCGGCTTATGTCATTGCAAAAGATATCATTCATCTGATCCTTTGCTTACAGGAACTGATCAGCAAAGATCCGGAGGTTTCTCCATACTTAAAAGTTGTTATGGTAGAAAACTACAATGTAACACTGGCTGAAAAATTAATCCCGGCAGCAGATATCCATGAGCAGATTTCCCTTGCTTCCAAAGAGGCATCCGGAACATCCAACATGAAATTCATGTTAAACGGTGCAGTAGCGATCGGTACTATGGACGGTGCAAACGTTGAGATGCATCAGTTCGTTGGGGACGATAACATTTATATCTTCGGCGAGACTTCTGAGCAGGTGATCGAGCACTATGCAAAAGCAGATTATGTTTCCAGAAGCTACTATGACAATGATGAGAACATCAGACGTGCAATCGACTTCATTGTAAGTGATGAGATGATGGCAGTTGGATGCAGAGAGAACTTAGAGCGTCTCTACAATGAATTATTAAACAAAGACTGGTTCATGACATTACCGGATTTCGAGGAATATGTTGCAGCAAAAGAACGCATCTTTGCAGATTACGAAGACCGTATGGCATGGGCGAAAAAAATGCTCGTAAACATGAGCCAGGCAGGCTTCTTCTCATCTGACAGAACCATTGCACAGTACAACGAAGACATCTGGCATCTGTAAAATTCAGCATCTGTAAAATTAGGGGAGTATATGATCTATATACAAAGTGGCGTGCGCCGTATGTAAAGTGCGGTGTGCGCCTCTTTTTTTGTGTGTTGTAAAATCTGCCAACAACACATATAATGGGAGTAGGCAGTGAAACAGCGCCGGATGCTGCGGAAGGAAAAAACTATGCACAGTAACGCTGGCAGGGGAATGAAGGAATCTGTTTTATAAATTGCTTGGAATATTTGGGCGTATGATTTATAATGTGCATAAAGCAATGAGCAGTGTCAGGAGGAAAAAATATCAAATGCAGTGCTTGCACGATGTATTTGATATTTTTGATGACTGATAGGGCGAATGCCCGTGAGCCCATGAAATCTTTGATTTCATGGGCGTGCACTGTGGACAAAATTAACAGAGGACTTAATTTCATGAATAAAAAGAAATTTACATATATCACAGCGCTTACCCTGTTAAGCTTTACACTTATGACAGGCTGTACCAATGAGCGCAAAGAAAACCAGACTGCTTACCGTCAGATTGGAATCAATGCAATGGAAAGCGGCGATTACGCAGGAGCCGTTGATGCGTTTAACAGTGCTCTGGGACAGTGCATTGGGAAAATCACAGAGAACGAATTAGATATCTGCTACTATAAGGCAGCGGCACAGTATGCCGGTGGTGATCCGGCAGGGGCAGTGGACACTTACACAGCGATCATTGATTATGACAAAAAGGCAGCAGACGCTTATTATCTGCGCGGCTGTGTTTATCTGAAACAGGGGGATACCGAGAGCGCTGTTTCGGATTTTGATAAGGCAGTAAAAAATAACAGCAGCGATTACGAACTTTATGTCAACATTTACGAGAACCTTTCTGCTTATGATATGACGGAAAAAGGGGAAGAATACTTAAATAAAGCATTTGATATCAAAGGCAACAGTGCCGGAGATTATGCATGGCGCGGAAGAATTTACTATTATCTTGGACAGTACGACAATGCCCAGACAGAGTTGAAGTCGGCTTTAGATAAGGAGAGCGTCATCGCAAATCTTTACATTGCACAGGTGTATGAGGCACAGGGTGATCCTGAAAACGCAGAGGTTTATTATCAGAATTATGTAAACTCAGGAAACGCAGATTCCCAGGCGATGAATGCACTCGGGGAAATTGAGGTGGCAAAAGGAAACTATTCCGGTGCACTCACCTATTTAGAGCAGGGTATTGCTATGGAAAATGTGACAAACAGAAGAGAACTGATGCAGAATCTCATCATTTGTTATGAATATACATCCGATTTTAATTCTGCATGGAACGTGGTACAGGAGTATGTACAGGTTTATCCGGATGATGCGAGTGCGCAGCGTGAATATATTTTCCTGAAAAACCGTATGGAACAGACAGCGCCTGTGGAGAATACAGAGGAAGCCGTGACGGAGGATACGCAGACAGTGGAAGATACACAGACACCGGAAGAGGCGCAGACACCAGCACAATAAAAGAGACCACAGGAAACAATAACGGAGAATAGAATGGCAGAAGCATTTAAAATAGAAGAGATAGAAGAAAAAGTAATTCTTGTAGGCGTGAGTGAGCAGGATGGAGATGACGCAGAGGATTCTGTTGCAGAACTTGCGGAACTGGTGAAAACAGCAGGAGCAACGGTAGTCGGAACCATGGTCCAGAAGCGGGAGCTCATTCATCCGGGGACTTATATCGGTTCTGGAAAGGTGGCGGAGTTAAAGCTGCTTGTGGAGGAACTGGGCGCAACCGGCATTGTGTGTGATGATGAACTTTCACCGGCGCAGCTCCGCAATCTGGAAGATATGCTGGATACAAAAGTGATGGACCGCACACTGATCATTCTGGATATTTTTGCGGCAAGAGCAACTACCAGCGAGGGAAAAATCCAGGTGGAACTGGCACAGTTAAAGTATCGTCTGAGCAGGCTGACCGGACTTGGACGTTCCATGTCAAGACTTGGAGGCGGAATCGGTACAAGAGGTCCGGGTGAGAAAAAGCTGGAAATTGACAGACGTCTTATCAAAGACCGGATCGCACAACTGAACCGGGAATTGAAAGAAGTACGGCAGCACCGTGATATCACCCGTGCACAGCGGGAAAAAAATCAGATGCCGGTGGCTGCGATCGTGGGATACACAAATGCAGGAAAATCAACACTTATCAATACACTGACTAATGCCGGAGTTCTGGAGGAGGACAAGCTATTTGCTACGCTTGATCCTACCACAAGAGTGCTGGAGCTGTCGGGACGGCAGCAGATACTGGTGACAGATACCGTCGGATTTATCCGCAAACTGCCGCATCATCTGATCGAGGCATTTAAAAGCACACTGGAGGAGGCAAAATACGCAGATTATATTTTACATGTGGTAGATGCTTCCAATCCGCAGCATGAGAAACAGATGCTGATCGTATATGAGACACTGGCAAATCTGGATGTGAAAGACAAGACGGTGATCACGCTGTTCAACAAGCAGGATGCAAGGATGGACAGCGAGCCGCTGCATGATTTTAAAGCAGATCATACACTGCAGATCTCAGCGAAAAATGGAACCGGGTTAGAGGAATTAAAAAATCTTTTATCCGAGCTCCTTCGTGAAAATAAAATCCTCGTGGAGCGGACAGTGCCGTATGCAAATGCAGGCGTGATCCAGCTTGTCCGCAAATCCGGTGAACTGTTGGAAGAAGAATACCGTGAGGACGGAATCTATATCCGTGCTTACGTGCCAATGGAAATTTATGCAAAATTATAAAAATGACAAACGTAGTTAATTCGGGAAGAAAGGAACAATAAAAATGATATTATTGATTAAAAACGGACATGTCATCAATCCGGCGACAGAGACAGACGAAGTGGCAGACATTCTCGCCGAGGATGGAAAAGTCGTAAAAATGGAAAAAAACATCAAGGCTAAGGCAGACCGTGTGATCGACGCAAAAGGCTGCTATGTCATGCCGGGATTTATTGATATGCATGTGCATTTAAGGGATCCGGGGCAGGAGCAGAAAGAGACGATCGAGACAGGCTGCAATGCGGCGGCACACGGCGGATACACAACCATCCTTGCAATGCCGAACACAAAGCCGGTGGTAGATAATCCGGATGTTGTAAAATACGTGCAAAACAAGGCAAAAACAGTTGGTGTCGTGAATGTTTTACAGGTGGGAGCCATCACAAAAGGACAACAGGGAAAAGAATTAGCAGATATCCGGGGCATGTACGAAGTGGGAATTCCGGCGATCAGTGAAGATGGCAGATCCGTTATGAATTCCGAACTTTACCGGGAGGCGATGGAGATCGCAGCAGAACTCGATATCCCGGTACTTGCCCACTGTGAGGACATTAACCTTGTAAATGGTGGCGTTATGAATGAGGATGCGCATTCCAAAGAGCTTGGTTTAAGGGGAATCACAAATTCGGTAGAAGATATCATTGTGGCAAGAGATATCATGTTAAGTGGGGACACCGGAGCAAAATTACATTTGTGTCACTGTTCAACAAGAGATTCTGTAAAAATGGTACGGTATGCAAAAATGGAGCAAATGAAAGTAACAGCAGAAGTATGCCCGCATCATTTTACACTGACCTCGGATGATATCCATAAAATTGAACCATCCATCGATCAGGAGAAAAAACTTGCGATCGACGCGGATGCGGATACAAACTTTAAAATGAATCCGCCACTTCGTTCCAGAGAAGATGTGCAGGCATTAAAAGAAGGGCTGCGTGACAACATTATGGATGTAATCTCCACAGACCATGCACCGCATACATTTGAGGAGAAAAACACCTCCATGAAAAAAGCGCCGTTTGGAATCGTTGGACTTGAGACAGCTGCATGCCTCACTTACTCAGAACTTGTGTTGCAGGGCTATCTCACACCGATGCAGATGGCAGAGAAGATGAGCTATAACCCGGCAAAGATTGTTGGAATTGACAAGGGCGATATCCAGCCGGGCAAAATTGCTGACATCGTGATTTTTGATCCGGAAAAAACATATAAGATTGACAAAACGAAATTTGCAAGTAAAGGACGCAACACACCATTTGACGGAAGAGAAGTAACCGGAAAAGTGATGGCAACGATTGTGGACGGACGTGTAGTTTACGAGGCAGAAGCATAGGAATATACCATATTAAGGGCTGCAGAGACAGATATTTAAGAATTCAAAGCAGCTGAGAGAGTGAAAAAGCGAGGAAGTACAAAGATGGCAGAAAAATTTGAAGAAACAGCGATCATCATCCGTCAGGAAGAAATCGCAGATGATATTTACAGTATGTGGCTGCACACTGACCAGATTGCAGCACATGCGAAAGCAGGACAGTTTGTTTCTGTTTATTGTAATGATGGAAGCAGACTGCTTCCAAGACCGATCAGTATTTGTGAGATCGATAAAAAGGATGGTGCAATCCGTCTGGTGTATCGTGTGGCAGGGAAAGGAACAGCAGAATTTTCCGGTATGCATACAGGTGCACAGCTTCGCATTGTAGGCCCGCTTGGAAATGGATTCCCGAAGAAAGAGAAAAAAGCTTTTTTGATCGGAGGCGGAATTGGAATTCCGCCAATGCTACAGCTCGCAAAAGAGTTAAACTGCGAAAAACAGATCATATTAGGATTCCGCGATGAACTGTTTTTAATGGATGAGTTTAAACAGCAGGGCAGAGTTTACGTGGCAACCGAGGATGGAAGCGCAGGAACTGAGGGAAATGTTTTGGATGCGATCCGTGAAAACGGGCTGGACGCAGAGATCATTTATGCCTGCGGACCAATGCCGATGCTCCGTGCCTTAAAAGAATATGCAGAGAAAAATCACATCGAGTGCTGGATCTCCATGGAAGAACGTATGGCATGCGGTATCGGTGCGTGCCTTGCCTGCGTGTGCCAGTCAAAAGAAAAAGACGCACACAGCAACGTGAAGAACAAACGAATCTGTAAAGAGGGACCTGTATTCCGTGCAGAGGAGGTAGAATTCTAATGAACATGAAAGTAGATTTATGTGGAGTAACCTTAAACAATCCTGTCATGACTGCTTCCGGTACGTTTGGTTCCGGCGCAGAGTACGCAGAGTTTGTGGATCTGAATAAATTGGGAGCTGTTGTGACAAAAGGTGTTGCAAATGTTCCGTGGCCGGGAAATCCGACACCGCGTGTTGCAGAAGTATATGGCGGTATGTTAAATGCAGTAGGACTTCAGAACCCTGGAATTGATCTTTTTGTGGAGCGCGACATTCCTTTTTTAAAACAGTTTGATACAAAAATCATGGTGAATGTATGTGGACATTCCACAGAGGAATATATTGAAGTAGTGGAACGGTTGAGAGACCAGCCGGTAGACCTTTTAGAGATCAACATTTCCTGCCCGAATGTCAAAGAGGGTGGAATTGCATTTGGTCAGGATCCAAAAGCAGTGGAAGCTATCACAAAAGAAATGAAAAAGCATGCTGCACAGCCGGTCATCATGAAGCTTTCCCCGAATGTGACAGATATTACAGAGATGGCGAGGGCGGCAGAGGCAGGAGGCGCAGACGGACTGTCACTGATCAACACCATCACAGGCATGAAGATCGATATCAACCGCCAGAAGTTTGTGCTTGCCAATAAGACAGGCGGCATGTCAGGTCCAGCCATTCATCCTGTCGCTGTCCGCATGGTTTATCAGACTGCCCAGGCAGTCAGACTTCCAATCGTCGGAATGGGTGGGATCATGAATGCAGAGGATGCGATTGAAATGATCCTTGCCGGAGCTACCGCAGTATCTGTAGGTACCGCAAATTTCACGAATCCGCATGTGACAGAGGAGATCGTCGCAGGAATCAGGGATTATATGGAGCGTTATCAGGTTGCGGATATCAGGGATCTGGTTGGTGCAGTACATGAATAAGAGAGAAATATTACAAAAAAACCGGGACATAATCCCGGCTTTTTTGTTAGGGCAGCAACCGTTCATCAGAGCGAGATTCGCAGAGCGTATCTCGTCTCTGTTGCTCTGAAAGTAATGAGGTACAGTGCCTGGGTAATAATTAAGATTTGAAATGCTGTATACCCCAAATAAATGAAAAACAGTGATTAAAATATCTCGATTGGGTAACATGGTAAAAAATAATGCAAATTACCCACTAAAAAGAGAAAACTGTGGGTAATTTTGTTATGTAAAAAAGATTGTTACCCAAATGGCATGTTTTTTCGATAAATAAAAGCAGTATTTGGGTAAAAAAAGGTGTTTAATAAACACTTTACCCAAATAATAGAGGAAAACATTGTAAGAACTAAAATTTTACAGGCAAGTATCGATAAAACAGAAGTTACTATAATTATGAAAAAATTATAAAGTTGTAGAAACATATAGACAACAGCAGGATTTTCAAGTATTATATCAAAAAATATTCTTATTATTATCTAGAACATACTTATAATTTGCAAATCCATTAAAATCTGCTTTGCAGATGGGATTGCTCATTTTTGAATCGTTCTTTTCAGGCTGAACAGACTTGTAGAGTAGTTATCATAGAACATTCGTTACAAATTATCCAAAAAATATTTCAATTAGGAGGAGGAAAATTGATTTATGACCAGATAAAAAGAGAAGTTGATATTTTATCAAGAAAATATGATAAATTACAGCAGCAGTTATTGAAAATGCCAGAAGGGAAATTACTCTGTGCAAAAAATGGAGATTATACAAAATGGTATTTGCACAATGATAAAACACTATCCTATATCTCAAAAAGGGAAAATAAACTGGCAGAAAAACTTGCACTGAAAAAGTATTATGAATATCAGATGCAGGAGTTGGAAAAACAAATACATATTCTGGAGAAATGTGCAGCAGCATTGAAGAAGGTAAACATGAAATCTGAATATCTTTTGCGTGAAGAATCGCCATATTGGAAATTGCTGAAGATACATTTTGAAAAATATGAAAAAGAGAAAATATCATGGATGAACGGACAATATAAATGCAATCCATCTCATCCGGAAAATCTGATTCATAAAACAATGCAGGGACATTTGGTGAGATCAAAATCAGAAGTGATCATTGCAAACACCTTATATATGAATCAAATACCATACAGGTATGAGAATCAGCTTGAGGTAAAAGGAGTCATCCTATATCCGGATTTTACAATTCTTCACCCAAAAACAAACAATCTGTGTTATTGGGAACATTTTGGAATGATGGAAAATGAAACTTATCGTGAGAATGCTTACAATAAATTAAAATTGTACGGTCAGAATGGAATCATTCCATCTATAAATCTTATCACTACATTTGAAACAAAATCTCATCCAATAGATTCAGGAAAAATCCAGCAAATTGTAAAAGAAAAATTTGTTTTGTAGAGACCGCAGACTTATTTTAAGTTTTGGTTTTGCAAAAAGAGTATGTTCACTACTGAATCACTTTCCTGCGCAGCAAAACAGCAAGTGTGAACAGTAACAAAATATCAAATAATAATTGGACAAAAACATATTTTGAATTGAGCTTGCAGATATTTTATGGTAGTATAAGAAATGACACAAATTAGCAGACCTATGACTGGCTGTGACAGAAACTTGGATGTTGTGCCAAAGAGAAAATAATGGATTACAGGAAATAAAGATCAGGAGGTAAAGATCATATGGAAACATATAAGCAGGAATTTATCGATTTTATGGTAGAGAGTGATGTTTTAAAATTTGGAGATTTTACGTTGAAAAGTGGACGTAAATCCCCATTTTTCATGAATGCAGGAGCCTATGTGACAGGTTCCCAGTTAAAGAGACTTGGAGAGTACTATGCAAAGGCAATCCATGACAACTATGGAGACGATTTCGATGTGCTGTTCGGACCGGCATATAAGGGAATCCCGCTCGCAGTTGTCACAGCAATCGCATACAGTGAATTATATGGAAAAGAAGTCCGTTACTGCTCAGACAGAAAAGAAGCAAAAGACCACGGAGCTGACAAGGGCGGTTTCCTCGGAAGCAGCTTGAAAGATGGCGACAGAGTTGTCATGATCGAGGACGTGACCACTTCCGGAAAATCCATGGAAGAGACTGTTCCAAAAGTAAGAGGAGCAGCAGACGTTGAGATCGTTGGTCTTATGGTAAGTTTAAACCGTATGGAAGTCGGACAGGGCGGAAAAGTAAGTGCGCTGGATGAGATCAAAGAAAAATACGGTTTTGAAGGAAAAGCAATTGTCACAATGGCAGAGGTGACAGAGTACCTTTACAACAGAGAACACAATGGCAGAGTCGTGATCAACGATGAGATCAAAGCCGCTATTGACAAATACTACGAAGAATATGGATGCAAATAAGAAAGGCAGCGAGCGCTGCCCGTTGATACGGAAAGGTAAGCACCGGGTACTGGCATTCGTGTTTTTTCTGATTTATTTCGCTGTGCTGTTCTATTTCCTCTTTTTTTCCGAGGAGATGGGGCGGACTTATTCAGAGAGAGCGTATCATTACAATCTGATTCCGTTTCATGAGATCATGCGGTTTGTCAAATATCGGCATGTGCTTGGATGGCAGGCTGTAGTGCTCAATATCTGGGGAAATATCATTGCATTTATGCCTTTTGGTTCATTTTTGCCGATCTATTCAAAAAGATGCAGAAATGTGTGGATGACGGTGCTATACAGTTTTGAACTGAGTCTGCTTGTGGAACTGCTTCAGCTTGTGTTTAAGGTGGGTAGTTTTGATGTGGATGATCTGTTTTTGAACACGATCGGTGGACTGCTTGGTTATCTGGTGTACAAAGGATTGCTTTATTTGTGGAAAAGATATGAAAAAGCAAGGCATATAGTGAATAAGTAAGAAGCAGATTTTTATGGATCTGCGAATCGTACATGGAAAAGTAAGAAAAAGAATATGAGTGGCAGGGTATCATTATGGCACAGAGAAGACGTAGAAAATACGGATATAAGTTTACAGAGAAGACACAGTCAAAAAAGGGAATTGTAGCTTTTATTCTGGCTGTGCTTTCGATTGCAATTTTTATTTATGTAATTGTAAATTCATTTCATCATGGCGGAAATGGAAGCATGTACCTTGGAAGTGCAGGAGTGTCCTCTATGCTGGTAGCACTGGTCGCTGTGGTACTGGCAGTGATGAGCCTTCGGGAGGAGGAGTCTTTTAAGCTGTTTCCATACATGTCGACTGTGCTGTCGTTTCTTGCAGCCGGTATGTGGATTGCAATTTATGTAATTGGATTTTTAATCGTATAGTTAATAAGGGAGATCAGGATGGGATACAGAGATATTTATAAGGAGTCAAATGAACAGGCAGAGGAGCGTTTTTTGCTTGTGATGGAGCGCATTGCAGAGATTGCAAAAGAAACGGATGTGCCGGAGACATTTGACGATTATTTTAAAAAGACCGCAGCATTTTTATTACAGTTAAAGAGTGTGTTAGAGAAAGCAGAGGCAGATACATTAAAAGATGCTTCTCTTACAGAGTGTGAAAAACGGAATGCAGTTTTTTATGATGGTATCAAAGCGGAAAATTATGGAAAAAGTTATGGAAATCCGACTTATGCAGTAGAAAAACTGGGAGAAGAATACGGACAGATTTTATCTGCACTGTATGCAGAGTGCCGTAAACGTATTACGGATGCCTATGCTGCAAAAAAAATGAACGTGACGATCACGGCAGAATTATTTGTTGAGATCTATAATTATTTTGAAGACAAAGAGGGGATTGATAAAACTGCAATTGAGCAGGCGATTTACTGGTATTTCCATGATTACAGTGAAATCTTTATCGGAGATTCTGTGCGTGAACTTGTGGATTCCGAAGAAGATTTCTTATATCAGATCGTGATGAACTCAGATTTGAACGACTTGCGTTATCTCTACCAGTATGGTCAGCATATCGGAAAAAATGAGATCGGAATCGCGGCATTTTTAAATGGCATGTCTGACGAAGAGATTCAGGTAATGGCAGATACTTACACAGAAGGATACCGCATTGGTTTTGCGGCAACCGGAAAAGATTTGTCAAAGAAAACAACGGCACAGGTGCGTTACCCGATCGGTTTTGAGCGCATGGTGCGTGCCGCAGTAAAAAATTTGGAAAAATTAAATTTAAAAGTAACAATGCGGGCATGTTCTTCCGCAGCAAATAAACAGTATGATTATGACCACAAAGAGGACAAAGCATTATATTATGATAAGGCATATGTGGAGAGACGTCTGGAAGTAATGAAAACTTCTTTTGAAGAGATGAAAAAACTTGCAAACGGTCAGGCTGGTCCTGCTGTTATCGAAGTGTTTGGCGAGACTCCATTTTCTCCGGAGACCAAAAAAGAGGTATTAAAGCTGGATGAAAAACAGCAGCAGTTAAGTGTTTACGATATGAGCATGTCGGGACAGATCACAAATCAGTATATTATCGGTGAGGAGCGCAGCTTTACGATTATTGCATATCCGGTGCCTGAGATCGGTGAGAAGTTCGAAGAAATTTTTGCTGAGACAGTCAAGATCAATACATTGGATTATACCTTATACCAGAATATGCAGCAGAAGATCATCGATGTGTTAGATCAGGCTGAAAAAGTGCATATCACCGGTAAAAATAACAATAAGACAGACCTCTATGTTTCTATCTGGCCACTAAAAGATGCTACAAAAGAATCCGCATTTGAAAACTGTGTGGCAGACGTCAATATCCCGGTAGGTGAGGTGTTTACTTCCCCGGTATTAAAAGGAACAACCGGAAAATTATTTGTCAGTCAGGTTTATCTGAATGAACTGAAATATCTTAACCTTGAAATTGATTTCGAGGACGGAATGATCAGAGATTACACCTGCACAAACTTTGAAAAAGAGGAAGAGTGCAGAAAATATATCAAAGAGAATGTCTTAATGAATCATGAGACACTGCCAATGGGTGAGTTTGCGATCGGAACCAACACCACAGCTTACCGCATGGCAAGAGATTTTGATATTGCAGATAAATTGCCAATCCTGATCGCAGAAAAGACAGGACCTCACTTTGCAGTGGGAGATACCTGCTATTCCCACGAGGAGGACATGGTGACTTATAACCCGGATGGAAAACAGATCGTTGCAAGAGAAAACGATTTTTCAAAACTCCGCAGCGAGGATATGAGCAAGGCATATTTCAACTGTCATACAGATATTACAATTCCTTATGATGAACTTGACAAGATTACAGTCATCCGTAAGGATGGTACGACAGAAGATATTATTTCCGATGGACGTTTTGTGCTCGCAGGAATCGAAGAACTGAATAAGCCGCTGGACCGCTAAACGGGAAAAATATAAAATTCTGGATACTGCCAAAATAATAGGATTATTTGACGGTGTCCGGAATTTTTATATTTGACAAAACAGTTGATAATTATGTAATAAGATTACAACAATATATAAATACATTTAATAAAACAAATAACAATTATTAATTGGACTTCTTAATTAAGATATATTATAATGAGCGCAAGAGAGGAAAATACAAATTTATTTGTATTTGACGAACAACGAACAGAAAAGGAGACGAATATCATGGCAAAAGTTGGTATTGTAATGGGCAGTGACTCAGATATGCCGGTGATGGCAAAAGCAGCAGATATATTAGAAAAATTAGGAATCGATTACGAGATGACGATCATCTCAGCACACCGTGAACCGGATGTTTTCTTTGAGTATGCAAAATCGGCTGAGAGCAAAGGTTTTAAAGTCATCATTGCCGGAGCAGGAATGGCAGCGCATCTTCCAGGTATGTGCGCAGCAATTTTCCCAATGCCAGTCATTGGTATTCCGATGCATACCACTTCCTTAGGAGGAAGAGATTCCTTATATTCCATCGTGCAGATGCCGTCTGGTATTCCGGTAGCAACTGTAGCAATCAACGGTGGAGCAAATGCAGGACTTCTCGCAGCTAAAATTCTTGCAACTTCAGACGAAGCTTTGTTAGAGAGACTGAAAGCTTACTCCAAAGATATGAAGGAGCAGGTTCAGGCAAAAGATGCAAGATTACAGGAAGTTGGATACAAGAACTACTAAAAAAGGAGAGAAAAAATGGATTACAAGAACGCAGGTGTAGATATTGAAGCTGGATATGAATCAGTGGAATTAATGAAAAAATATGTAAAGGGAACCATGCGTCCGGAAGTGTTAGGTGGACTTGGTGGATTTTCCGGTGCTTTCTCCATGGAAGCAATCAAGGGGATGGAGGAGCCGGTACTTTTATCTGGCACAGACGGATGTGGAACAAAAGTAAAATTGGCATTTCTTTTGGACAAGCATGATACGATTGGTATCGACTGTGTTGCAATGTGTGTCAATGATGTTGCCTGCGCAGGTGGTGAACCATTATTTTTCTTAGATTATATTGCATGTGGCAAAAACTACCCGGAAAAAATCGCAACGATCGTAAGCGGTGTCGCAGAGGGATGTAAACAGTCCGGCTGTGCTCTGATCGGTGGCGAGACAGCAGAACATCCGGGACTGATGCCGGAAGATGAATACGATCTTGCCGGATTTACTGTAGGTGTGGTAGATAAAAAAGACATCATTACAGGAGAGAACTTAAAGGCTGGTGATGTGCTGATCGGTATGGCTTCCACAGGTGTACATTCCAACGGATTTTCCCTTGTCAGAAAAATCTTTAAAATGGACAAAGAGACATTAAATACATATCACGAGGAACTCGGTAAGACATTGGGCGAAGCATTGCTTGCACCGACAAGAATTTATGTCAAGGCTTTGAAAAACGTGAAAGATGCAGGCGTTCGGGTCAAGGCGTGCAGCCATATCACAGGTGGCGGTTTCTATGAGAACGTTCCTAGAATGTTACCGGAAGGCAAACATGCAGTCATCAAAAAAGACAGCTATGAAGTACCGGCTATCTTTAAAATGATGGAGAGAGAGGGAAATGTTGAGGAGCACATGATGTACAATACTTACAACATGGGTATTGGAATGATCGTTGCGGTTGATCCTGCGGATGTGGAGAAAACTATGGAAGCAATGCGTGCAGCCGGAGACACCCCATATGTGATCGGTGAGATCAAAGACGGCGAAAAAGGAGTAACTTTATGCTAAAAGTTGCAGTTTTAGTATCCGGCGGTGGTACGAACCTTCAGGCAATTTTAGATGCAATAGACAATGGAACGATCACCAATGCAAAAGTGGAAGTTGTGATCAGCAACAACAAAAATGCATACGCTTTAGAACGTGCGAAAAATCATGGGATCGAGGCTCTTTGCATTTCTCCGAAGGACTACGGGACAAGAGATGCGTTCAACAAAGCATTTCTGGAAAAATTAGATGACTGCCAACCGGATTTAATAGTTCTTGCGGGATTTTTGGTTGTGATCCCGAAGCAGATGATCGAAAAATACAGAAACCGTATCATCAATATCCATCCATCCCTGATCCCATCTTTCTGCGGAACCGGTTATTACGGACTGAAAGTCCATGAGGGTGTGCTATCCCGCGGTGTAAAAGTGACCGGAGCAACGGTACACTTTGTAGATGAGGGAACAGACACAGGTCCTATCATTTTACAGAAGGCAGTGGAAGTAGAGCAGGATGATACACCGGAAATCCTGCAGAGACGTGTCATGGAGCAGGCGGAGTGGATCATCATGCCGAAGGCGATCGACCTGATCGCAAACGGAAAAGTCTCTGTCGTAGATGGCAGAGTCCGAATTGACGAGAATAAGTAATAGCGAAACCGAAAGAAGAGTTTCGCCAATATTTCATAGAGAAGGAGAATCCGCATGAAAGTATTAGTAGTAGGAAGTGGCGGCCGTGAACATGCGATCTGCACCAGCGTTGCAAAAAGTCCGCGTGTAGATAAAATCTACTGTGCACCGGGTAATGCCGGAATTGCAGCACTTGCAGAGTGTGTGCCGATCGGTGCGATGGAATTTGATAAATTAGTTGCTTTTGCAAAAGAAAATAAAATTGATTTTACAATTGTAGGAATGGATGATCCGTTAGTTGGCGGAATTGTGGACGTATTTGAGGCAGAGGGACTTAAAGTATTCGGTCCGAGAAAAAATGCGGCAATCTTAGAGGGTTCCAAGGCATTTTCCAAAGACCTTATGAAAAAATACAACATTCCGACCGCAGCATACGAGAACTTTACTGATCCGCAGGAGGCACTTGCTTATCTGGAGACAGCAAAAATGCCGATCGTTTTAAAAGCGGACGGACTGGCGCTCGGAAAAGGCGTTTTAATTTGCAATACATTAGAGGAAGCAAAAGCCGGTGTCAAAGAGATCATGGAGGATAAGAAGTTCGGAACAGCCGGAAATACCATGGTCATCGAAGAGTTTATGACCGGCCGTGAAGTGTCCGTTTTATCTTTTGTGGATGGAAAGACCATTAAGATCATGTCCTCCGCACAGGATCACAAACGTGCAAAAGATGGCGATCAGGGCTTAAATACCGGAGGAATGGGAAACTTTTCTCCAAGCCCATTCTATACAAAAGAAGTGGATGAGTTCTGTAAAAAATACATTTATCAGGCAACAGTCGATGCGATGGCGGCAGAAGGAAGACCATTTACTGGTGTTATTTTCTTTGGTCTGATGCTGACGGCAGACGGACCGAGAGTGTTAGAGTATAATGCCAGATTTGGTGATCCGGAAGCACAGGTTGTTCTTCCAAGAATGAAAAATGATATCATTGATGTGATGGAAGCCTGCGTGGATGGAAAATTGGATACAATTGATCTCCAGTTTGAAGATAATGCGGCAGTCTGCGTTGTGCTCGCATCTGACGGTTATCCGGTGGCTTATGAAAAAGGATTTGAGATCACCGGACTTGAGAAGTTTGAGGGAAAAGAGGATTACTTCTGTTTCCATGCCGGAACAAAATTCAATGAGGCAGGAAAAATTGTGACCAACGGCGGACGTGTTCTTGGAATCACAGCGACAGGAGCCAATTTAAAAGAAGCGAGAAAGAAAGCCTACGAGGCAACCGAGTGGGTAAATTTCGCCAACAAATACATGCGTCATGACATCGGAAAAGCAATCGACGAAGCGTAATAATTTTTGAATTTAAAATCGTTCAGACCGGATGCATCGGTTTTCGGAAAGCCAGATAGAGTTCATGTGATCCGAAAATGGTGGAAAAGGTCTGAACTTTTTTTGCTTAAAGTAATGGAAATTCCGTGAAGTTGGAATTCTATTGTATTCAGAAAAGAAAGACATGGAATAATTGTGAAAAAACATTGCATATTTGCTCCAATCGGGTATAATTACAGTTGGTACATTCCAGCTTTGGAATGAATTTCAGGAAAAACGGACTGGGAAAATAATTCCGGAAACAGTTTTTCCAAAAAGCAGGGAGAATTACATGTCACAATCTGTAATGATTAAAAGCAACAAATATGGTATTAATCTGGTGCTGGATCCGAATATACCGTTTGTGGAATTATTAAAGGATGTTATTGAGAAGTTCAAGGCATCGGAAAAATTCTTTAAAAATGCTGAATTAGCCATTTCTTTTGAGGGAAGGAAGCTTTCGGAAGAGGAAGAAAACCGTATTATCGAGGCAATCACAGAGAATACGACGATTCAGATTTTATGCATCGTACAAAATGGCAGTGAACAGGAAGCAGTCATGAAACAGCAGATTGAGTACTATCAGGCAGTACAGCAGCAGTTTATGAATGCAAACACCGGTTCCGGAGATTTTTACAGAGGAACTTTGCGTTCCGGACAGGTTATCGAAAGTGAATCCAGCGTAACCATTATCGGGGATGTGAATCCCGGTGCGAAGATTATCTCGCAGGGGAATATCGTCATTCTTGGAGCGTTGAAAGGAAATGCACATGCGGGCAGCGCTGGCGACCGCAATTGTTTTATTTTTGCGCTTGATATGAACCCAATCCAGATTCAGATCGGTGATCTGATCGCCAAGAGCCCGGATAAAGAAAAAACGAGAAAACATCTGTTGAGACGTGAAAAAGTTCAGACCGCAGAGTCCCAGATCGCAGTGGCGAGGGATGGCAATATTTATATTGAGCCGGTCACAAAAGATATTTTAAACAGAATGTAAAATGCGAAATGCACAGGAGGAAATCATGAGCGAAGTTATTGTAATCACATCCGGAAAGGGTGGAGTAGGTAAGACAACTACAACAGCAAATGTAGGAACAGGTCTTGCACAGTTGAATAAAAAGGTAGTAATGATCGATACTGATATCGGTCTTCGTAACTTAGACGTTGTCATGGGATTAGAGAACCGTATTGTATACAATCTGGTTGATGTTATCGAGGGCAAATGTCGTTTGAAACAGGCACTCATCAAGGATAAAAAGTATCCTGAATTATGTCTGTTACCATCCGCGCAGACAAGAGATAAGGATGCCGTGACACCGGAGCAGATGGTAGAGCTGATCGATGAGCTGAGAAAAGAATTTGATTACATTTTACTTGACTGCCCGGCTGGAATTGAGCAGGGATTCAAGAATGCCATTGCAGGCGCAGACAGAGCACTGGTTGTCACAACACCTGAGGTATCTGCAATCCGTGATGCGGACAGAATCGTTGGCTTGCTGGAAGCAAATGAGATGAAACGTATCGACCTTATCGTAAACCGTCTGAGAATGGATATGGTAAAACGTGGAGATATGATGAAAGTAGAAGATGTTACGGATATCCTTGCTGTTAATCTGATCGGTGCAGTGCCGGATGATGAACATATCGTTGTTTCTACAAACCAGGGCGAACCATTGGTTGGTTCTGACTGTCTTGCAGGAAAAGCATATGCCAATATCAGCAGACGTATTACAGGAGAAGATGTTCCGTTTTTAGACTTGGAAGTAAAACAGGGTGTATTTGGAAAATTAATGGATTTATTTAAGAAAAACTAAGGGGGAGAAGCCACATGGGTTTAATGGATTTATTCAAAAAGAAAAGTTCAGGTGACGTTGCAAAGGATCGTTTGAAACTTTTACTTGTATCTGACCGTGCCAACTGCTCTCCTGAGATGATGGAAATGATCAAACGGGATATTATCCAGGTAATTTCCAAGTACATGGATATTGATGCAGATGCGTTGGATGTGAAGATCACAGAGACAGAGTCTGACTCCAATAATGGTATGGTTCCAGCATTATTTGCAAATATCCCGATCAAGGATATGAAACATAAACCGGATAAACGCTAAGATTTATAACCGGAGTTTAAATGACGTAGTGTTGCAGATTCTGTGTTGCTTTCGTAGGTTGTGAAAGGCAACTATAAGCGACATTTTACAAGTCAATATTATACGATAATTATAAAGAAAAATTGTACAAACGAAATATTATGTTTCTGTTCGCTGAACATTCCGATGGGCTTCTGAACAACAATCATGTTCAGCAAAGGCTTCCATGATTGTTAGAATCCCATCTCCATGGCTCACAAAGAAAATAATATTTGTTTATACCGTTTTTCTTTCATTTATGTTATGAGTGACTTATGAGAGGGTGCTTATACATGCCCAATTTACGCTATGAACTGCACTGCAGAATCTCCAATTTACGTTATAGAACTCACGGTTATGGGATGAGTGCCTATTGGGTAACGACAGAAATCAATCTGTATTCCCATCATAATTTAAGTTCAACTTCTTTGAATGAATTTTCATAGAATAAAATAGATTTTCAAGTGTAATTATGGTAGGATTATGGTGTTAATGAGTTTGACAAATCATATTTACATGAACAGGTGAATGATTGAAATTACAGAGGAGAACAAATAGATGATTTCCATTGATACCAAAAGACTCCATCTTCGGAATGTATTGCAAAATGATGTGGATGTAATATTTGATTATAGAAATAATGAAATATGTGCTCGATATCAGAGAGGACAGGTAAAAGACTATGATGGAATCGTAAGTTTGATTGAACGCCGAAGAAATGATGAGATATCAATTGATTTTCCTTGTATGATAGCAGTAGCACTAAAGGATACAAATGAAATGATTGGTGAAATAGTTGTTATGCCAAAGGATCATACATTTTCTCTCGGCTATACCTTTTCTTATAAATATCATCGACAAGGATATGCTTTTGAAGCCTTAACTGTTTTGACTGAACTTCTTCACAAGATGGCTCCGGAATGGGAGTTTATTAGTTTTACAGAATGTGAAAATATAGCTAGTATTGAATTGCTTAAGAAATTAGGATATAAGAATCTTGGCTATGTTCCAAGTCTGGATTCTCAAGCATTCGGCAAATGGACTACAATGGAAACGGAGGAAGAATTTGCTCATCTGGGCAAATAACTCATTTCAAAATCCAATTAACATTGTCTTTTGAAATCGCAATGTCTGCTTTCTAAGAACCGGCCGCTCCCAAAATCCTGAAAACAAATCAGTTCTATTTTTTATTAAGCCAAGACTGTGTGGCATGCAATATCCAGATTGTGAAAATCCGTCAATCCAGGTTACAAGCGGCAGTAATCAAAGCTTAAACTCCGGGAGGTGTGCCCTTTATCATTGGCGAATCGCAAGGCATTGAGAATGACTGAATTTAGTCGACACCTCCTTTATAGGCACTCATCCCATAACCGTGAGTTCCATAACGTAAATTGCAGATTTTGTGGTGCAATTCATAGCGTAAATTGGGCATGTATAAGCGTCCTCTCACAAGTCATTCACAGCGTAAATGAAAGAAAAACGGTATAAACAAATATTATTTTCTTTGTGAGCTATGGAGATAAGACTCTTTAGAGGCTTATCGGAATGCCGAGCGAACAGAAACATAATATTTGTCTGTACGATTTTTTTTAATCAACATATATAATAATGACTTGTGAGAGGGCGCTTATATCTGCCCTTTACATCCTAAGAAAGCACCACAGAATCTGCAATTTGCGTTATGGAATTCACGGTTATGGGATGAGTGCCTATAAAGGAGGTGTCGACTAAAGGCAGTCATTTTCAATGTCTTGTGATTCGTCCATTTCACATTCATGTTTTCATAAACATGTCAGACTGCAATATTTTGTTCATAACCTAAATTATAAAATTCAATCTAAAAATCCGCACCACCTGCAATCGGTAGTTCCTAAGTAAAATTCCAATCTTGAAAAAATGTATTGACAACAAAGTACCATAGTGCTATGGTTAATTACATAAGTAATGAACCACATAACAAACAAAAAACAAGAGGACAGATAAGCGCATTTGAAAAGCTGTCGGCAACAGAATAATTTCTGGAAAGAAAGGAGTATATCATGCATGAATGAGATTTTGACGCAGGAGAAATCCATATATCTGCAGATTGCAGAGATGATCGAGACAGATATTTTAAGGGATATTCTTCTGGAAGAGGAACGCGTGCCGAGCACGAATGAACTGGCGAAACTATATGCCATTAATCCGGCGACAGCAGCCAAAGGAGTGAATATTTTGGTGGATGAAGGTGTTTTATATAAGAAAAGAGGGATTGGGATGTTTGTGTCAGCAGGTGCGAAAGAGGCAATCTTAAGCCGGAGAAAGAATGAATTTTATGATAACTATGTAAAAAAACTGTTAGAGGAAGCAGCGAGCATCGGACTTGGCAAAGAAGAAGTCATTCAGTTGATACAATCCGGCAATGAAGAGTAAGGAGCTGTCCGGATGGAAAACAGTGATACCGGAAGCATGGAATCATGCAAATAAGAGGAATGATACAGGAAAATGTATTTTAAAGTTGTGAAAAGAAAGGCAGGAAGATGATTCATGGAATCAATCGTATGTAATGGTATTGGTAAAATTTATGGAAAAAAACAGGTGTTAAAGAATATCAATCTCACATTGGAGAAAGGAAAGATTTATGGACTGATCGGAAGAAACGGTGCCGGAAAGACGACATTGTTATCCATTATGTCCGCACAGAATCCGGCATCCGAAGGAACTGTGACATGGAATGGTGAAAATGTATGGGAGAACCGCAAGGCGTTAGATCACATTTGCTTTTCCAGAGAGTTGTCCATCAATCTCTATGGAAGCGGCGTGAGCGGCATGAAAGTAAAAGATTATCTGAAAACTGCGTCCTATTATTATCCAAACTGGGATCAGGCACTTGCGGAGGAACTGATCAAAAAGTTTGAACTGAATACAAAGCAACGTATCAATAAAATGTCCAAAGGTATGCTGTCCATGGTGACGATTATCGTAGCACTTGCAAGCAAAGCCGATTTTACGTTTATGGATGAACCGGTGGCAGGCCTTGATGTTGTAATGCGTGATTATTTTTACCATAAACTGATGGAGGAATATACAGAGACCGGACGTACCTTCGTTATTTCCACACATATTATCGAGGAAGCAACGGATCTGATGGAAGAAGTGATCATGATCAAAAATGGCGAGGTGCTGCTGAAAGAAAATACGCAGGAAATTCTGGAGAGAAGCTACCATGTAAGTGGTCTTGCAGAAGTTGTGGATCAGGCAACGGAAGGCTATGAGAGACATCATGAAGAGAAGATGGGAAGAAGCAAGAGTGTGACGATCCTTTTGAAGGAAGGACAGAAGCTGCCGGAAGGCTATGATGTCACCATACAGCCACTCAATCTGGAAAAATTGTTTGTATCCCTTTGCGGAATGGAGGAGTAGACATGGCAGATAGCAGGATTATAAAGAGAAATATTCGGTTCTGGGGAAAATCAGGATTGCAGCTGACCGGCATGATGTTGATTTTTATGGTTGTATATGGATTCCTGTTTAATATGGGAAGCAGCAGGGTATTTGGGGATTTCTGGAAAACAGCCTATTTTTATGGCGGGATCATAAGCGTTTTATTTGCCATGATCGGACCGGTTTCTTATGTGGGATCTTATCTTCCGCTGGCATTGTCTTTTGGCTCCGGAAGAAGGGAGGCAGGCTTTGGCGCACAGATTTTCTGTGTGGTCTATGTAGTAAGCGCCTATATCATTCTGGTATTTGCAGGGATTATGAGCAGTGGAAAGTTTGATGGAAAGCTGAATGTACTGATCGCTGTCCTGTTTGTATTTATGACAGCGATCGGGCAGCTTGTCTCGGTTTCACAGATGCATTTCGGAATGAAAGGAATGATTATAGGAATCGTCATGGTGGTATTAGGTATAGTCATCGGTATTGTGGCAGGAATTGGATTTATTGACCAGATCATGGCGTGGATCAACAGAATACAGACAAATGTAGTATGGACATTGCTTACGATAGCAGCGATTGTCAGCATTGCGTTGTATGCAGTCAGTGTCATGGCACTTTTCCGTGAAATGAGACATTACGAAGTGAAAGCATAAGTTGGGAGGCGGAAAGAATGAACAGTTTTTTGATTCAGTGTAAGGTGCGGAAAGCAGAGCTTTTGCAATTTCTTGGAATTACTGCTGTGGGATACTTAATTGGTCTGATCGTTGTATTTATTGTGATGAACGTGGCAAAAGAGAATACCTGTGCAACAGCCGGAACCATGCTGGCGGTCATCGCCTTTGCTTTTATACATTTATTTGGGATAACTCTTTCTTTTATGGGGGATTTTAACATGGCAATTTCCCTGGGGGCGACCAGAAAAAGCTTTGTCTCAGGCTATGTACTTTTTAATCTGCTGGAGATCGCAGTGCTGGAACTTGAGATCGTTGTGTTTGGTGTAGTTGAGAAGTTTTTGCTGGAAAATGCATTTCCACAGGCGGTTATGGAAATTGACCTGACAAACTTTTTTACATGGAACTATCTGTCAGGTGTCCTGGTCGTATTTACAGCAGTGGAAATGTTTTTCGGCGCAGTTATTTTAAGATATGGCATGAAAGTGTTATGGATTTTATGGGCGGTCTGGATGATAATCTGTCTGGTTCCCATGAATATTGCAAAGAATGAAAAGCTTTCCGGTGAACTTGCGAAATTAGGGCTGTTTCTGGGTGGAAAATTCACGCCACAGGGAATTGTGGCTCTAGTGATTGCCTTAACAATTGTGATAGCAGTCATTACCTGGAACATTCTTCGGAAACAGCGAGTGACAGCATAAATATTATGTGATAAGATAAAACCATGTGGGTGAAAAATACCTGCATGGTTTTTGTTATGACGACCACTAATCAGATAACAGGATTACGGAAAAATATAAGGGGATTATGATGAACGATAAGTTAGAACAGTTACAGAAATATTTAGAGAAAATGGAACAGTTCAACCATGTGAAAACATTATTGTATTGGGATATGAGAACCAACACTCCAAAGGAAGGATTTGCAGGACACAGCGATGCACTCACTTATTTTTCAACGGAGCAGTTTTCCATGTCGACCTCGGATGAACTGAAAACGTTATTGGATACACTGGCAGAGCCGGAAGAGTTTGAAAAGCTTGACGATAAGTGGAAGTTTGTTGTAAATAAAATGAAAACAGATATGGACAGAAATCGCAGAATTCCAAAAGAATTTTATGAAGGCTTCGTGAAAGCACAGTCGGAATCGGAGAATGCGTGGGAGGAAGCGAAGGAAAAAGCAGACTTTTCTATTTTTGCCCCACATTTGCAGAAAATGATCGATATGACAGCGGAGATGACCGGTTACACAGATCCGGAAAAAGAAGTTTACGACGCACTGTTAGACCAGTATGAAAAAGGAATGGATTCCGCTACGATGGACCGCCTGTTTGAAGATTTAAAAGCAGAGCTGATTCCTCTGGTGCAGAAAGTGCTTGCAGCGAAACAGCCGGATGACAGCAAGTTTCATGTTTCATTTGATAGGAATGCGCAGAAGGAAGTGGAGAAGCTTTTGCTGAGTTATATCGGATTTGACTGGAACAGAGGAACAACCGGGGAATCTACACATCCGTTTACACTGAATTTTTCGTCAAAGGATGTGCGTGTGACCAATCATTTTTATGAACATGATCCGCTCAGTGCGATGTATTCGGCAATCCATGAGGGTGGTCATGCGATTTTTGAGCAGAATGTGAATCCGGATTATGACGGAACGGTAGCGGGAAGCTGCAGTTATATGGGAATCCATGAGAGCCAGTCCCGTTTTTATGAGAATATTCTTGGAAGAAATAAGAATTTCTGGATTCCGGTTTATGCAAAAGTGCAGGAAAAAATGCCACAGCTTCAGGACGTTTCGTTGGATGAATTTTATAAGGAAGTCAATCATGTGAGAAACAGTTTTATCCGCACAGAGGCAGATGAACTGACTTACTGTTTCCATATTATTTTAAGATATGAGATCGAGAAGGCAATTTTCCGCGACCATGTGAAAGTGGAGGAACTTCCGGCACTCTGGAATCAGAAAATGCAGGAATATTTACAGATCACTCCGGCAGATGATGCGGAAGGAATTTTGCAGGATATGCACTGGTCTGACGGTTCTTTTGGTTACTTTCCATCCTATCTGCTTGGCAGTATTTATGACGGCATGTATTTAGATCGTCTGGAGGAAGAACTTGGCTCTGTGGATGCGCTGCTCGCGGAGGGAAGAATCGGTGAGATTACAAAATGGCTGAATGAGAAGATTCATCAGTATGGTTCTACCAGAAGCCCGAAAGAAGTGATCAGATACGTCTGCGGCAAAGAAGTTTCAGCAGAACCGCTGATTCGTTATTTCAAAGAAAAATATACAAAAGTTTATAATCTTGGTTAAAAAAGAAATTTTTGTGGATAATGGATAGAAAAGGAGAAGTATGAAAAAAGGAATTATTTTTGACATGGACGGAACGCTGTGGGACTCGGCAGCGAACGTTGCAGAATCATGGAATCTTGCCATAAAACAGGATGGCTCTGTTGATAAAAAACTGACGGAGCAGGATATTCAGGGGGTTATGGGAAAGACCATGGATGTGATCGCAGACATTCTTTTCCCGGAACTGGAAAAAGAGGCGCGCATGAAATTGTTAGATCAGTGCTGTTCCATGGAAAATGACTACCTGAGAGAGCATGGTGGAGTTTTGTATCCAAAATTGGAGGAGACACTTTCTGCACTGAAAGAAAAGTATCCGCTCTACATCGTGAGCAACTGCCAGAGTGGTTATATAGAGGCATTTTTAGATCATTACGGATTTGGAAAATACTTTGAAGATATAGAGTGTTATGGAAATAATCTGAGACAGAAGGGCGATAATATCAGATTATTAGCAGACCGGAACGGGTTGACAGAGGCAGTGTATGTCGGCGATATCCAGGGGGATTATGACGCCAGCTGCCACGCAGGTGTCGGGTTCATCCACGCAGCATATGGGTTTGGAACAATTGCAGCGGACGTGCCGGAAATCCATACATTTGAGGAACTTACAGAGACAGCAGACCAATATTTTGCTCTGCGGTAAGAAATTATAAGGGTTTATCATATGACAAAATTAGATGAGTTAGTAACACAGATCAACAGAGAACACGTTTATATCCAGACACATAATTTTCCGGATCCGGATGCCATCGCAAGTGCGTTCGGCCTGCAGGAACTGTTAAAGCTTCGCGGGATCCATGCGACGATCTGCTATAAGGGGAAAATCGACCGTTACAGTACTGACAAGCTGAGAGAGATTTTGGACATCAGACTGGTAAATATTGAGAATATTGACAGTGAACTCACGGAGGACGACGAGGTTATCCTGGTAGATGCGCAGAAGGGCAATTCCAACATTATCGATATGACCGGGGATGAGATCATCTGCATCGACCATCATCCGGTTTATGAGAAAACGGAGTACCGGTTTACGGATATCCGGCCGGGTGTCGGGGCTTGCGCATCGATCATAGCACAATATTTTTTTGAAAATGAAATACCGATGGATCAAAGAATTGCAACAGCGCTGACATTTGGAATCCGTATGGATACACAGAAATTGTCGAGAGGCGTATGCAAGATGGATATGGAAATGATCTGGCGCATGTTTGACCTGTGTGATCAGGATATGATTTATCTCTTAGAGAACAGCACACTCTATTTTGAAGATCTGATGGCGTATTCCAAGGCGATCTCAAGCATTGAGGTGTTTGAGAATATCAGTTTTGCAGATACCGGAAGGGATTGCCCGGAGGCTCTGATCGCCAGTGTGTCAGATTTTATGCTTGCATTGGTGGAAGTCTCTTTTTCAGTGGTCTATTCCAGAAAAAAAGAAGGGATCAAAATTTCTGTGCGGAGTGAGCGTCCCACATTAGATGCCGGAAAAATTATAAGCAAGGCGTTAAAAGGCATCGGAAGCGGTGGCGGGCATGCTACGATGGCAGGCGGTTTTGTGCCGTTTGACGGAAATGACCGGGAGGAAGATCTGATGATCCAGAACATCCGCGAAAGATTTATCGATGTGATCAGCAGGACGAAACGAAAGTCATTAAGATAGGTGGAAAATCTTGACTTTTCGGGGAAATCTCTGTATAATCACAGAAGATTGAAAGCAATGGCTGGTTCATTGTGAAAAAGAAAAGACGATGACGAAGACAGTAGTTGTTAAGAGAAAGGCAAAGAGAGCCGGGAATGGTGTGAACCGGTGCGAGTATCTTAGGAATGAACATCACTTCCCAGTCGCAGTCCGAAATGTTTTGACGGAGTAGGCACTGACGTTTTTCCTACGTTACAGGGAACGGGTATATGATTTTTTTAAAATCTGTACATTGTAATTAGGTGGTACAACGAACATAACCCCTTCGTCCTATTTACAGGAAGAAGGGGTTTTTTATTTTTGCTTCGCAAAACAAGGAGGCTAAATCCTCTGCTCCTGCAAGAGCAGTCGCATTTTGCTTCGCAAAACAAGGAGGATCACATGTATAACAAAGTTGAAACAAATATGAACTTCGTTGACAGAGAAAAGCAGACAGAGAAGTTCTGGGAAGATCATGACATCTTCAAAAAATCAATGGAACAGCGCAAACAGGGAGAGACCTACACATTCTATGACGGACCTCCAACTGCAAATGGAAAACCACATATCGGACACGTATTAACACGTGTTATCAAGGATATGATTCCAAGATACCAGACTATGAAGGGAAAATATGTTCCGCGTAAAGCCGGATGGGATACACACGGACTTCCGGTCGAGTTAGAGGTAGAGAAGATGCTCGGCTTAAACGGAAAAGAGCAGATCGAAGAGTATGGTATGGAACCTTTCATCAAAAAATGTAAGGAATCTGTATGGAAATACAAGGGAATGTGGGAAGATTTCTCAGGAACCGTTGGTTTCTGGGCAGATATGGAAAACCCATATGTTACCTATGATGACAACTTTATTGAGTCCGAATGGTGGGCATTAAAACAGATCTGGGACAAAGGATTGTTATACAAAGGCTTCAAGATCGTTCCTTACTGTCCTCGTTGTGGTACACCACTTTCTTCCCAGGAAGTTGCACAGGGTTATAAGACTGTAAAAGAACGTTCTGCAGTGGTACGTTTCAAAGTTGTCGGAGAGGATGCTTACTTCCTTGCATGGACCACAACTCCGTGGACACTTCCATCCAACGTTGCACTCTGTGTGAACCCAAATGAGACTTACTGCAAAGTAATAGCTGCAGACGGATACACCTACTACATGGCAGAGGCACTTCTTGACAAAGTGTTAGGAAAGCTTGGAAATGAAGAGGAAGGCGTCAAAGCATATGAAGTATTAGAGACTTACACCGGAAAAGATTTAGAATACAAAGAATATGAGCCGTTATATGCATGTGCAGCAGAAGTGGCAGTAAAACAGCACAAAAAAGGACATTTTGTTACCTGTGACACTTATGTAACGATGTCTGATGGTACCGGTATCGTTCATATTGCTCCTGCATTCGGTGAAGATGATGCGAATGTCGGACGTAAGTACGATCTTCCGTTTGTACAGTTTGTAAACGGAAAAGGTGAGATGACAGAAGAGACACCTTATGCTGGATTATTTGTAAAAAAAGCTGACCCTGAAGTATTAAAAGATCTGGATGCGCAGGGCAAATTATTTGACGCACCAAAATTCGAACATGAATATCCACATTGCTGGAGATGTGATACACCGCTTATTTACTATGCAAGAGAGTCATGGTTCATCAAGATGACTGCTGTAAAAGATGACCTGATCCGTAATAATAATACTGTAAACTGGATCCCGGAATCCATCGGTAAAGGACGTTTCGGTGACTGGCTTGAGAACATCCAGGACTGGGGAATCTCCCGTAACCGTTACTGGGGAACTCCTTTAAATGTATGGGAATGTGAAGGCTGCGGACATCAGGAGTCCATCGGAAGCCGTGCCGAATTAGCAGAGAGAAGCGGAAACCCGGATGATGCCAAAGTGGAATTACACAGACCGTATATCGATGCTGTGACCTTTAAATGTCCTGACTGTGGCAAGACCATGCACAGAGTGCCGGAAGTGATCGACTGCTGGTTCGACTCAGGAGCAATGCCGTTTGCACAGCACCATTATCCATTTGAAAATGAGGATTTGTTCAAACAGCAGTTCCCGGCTCAGTTCATTTCCGAGGCGGTAGACCAGACACGCGGATGGTTCTATTCCCTGATGGCAGAGTCCACCTTACTGTTTAATAAAGCTCCTTATGAAAACGTTATCGTTTTAGGACATGTACAGGATGAGAACGGACAGAAAATGTCCAAATCCAAAGGAAATGCAGTCGATCCGTTCGATGCATTAGAGACTTACGGAGCAGATGCGATCCGCTGGTATTTCTACATCAACAGCGCTCCATGGCTTCCAAACCGTTTCCATGGAAAAGCAGTGCAGGAGGGACAGCGTAAGTTCTTAAGCACCTTATGGAACACTTATGCATTCTTTGTACTGTATGCAAACATTGACGGATTTGACGCAACAAAATATAAACTGGAATATGATAAATTATCCGTGATGGATAAATGGTTACTGTCCAAATTAAATACCGTGATCGGCGCTGTGGATGATAACCTTGGCAGTTACAAGATCCCGGAAGCTGCAAGAGCACTCGATGAGTTTGTGGACGATATGAGTAACTGGTACGTAAGACGCTCCCGTGAACGTTTCTGGGCAAAAGGAATGGAGCAGGATAAGATCAATGCCTACATGACACTTTACACAGCGTTAGTAGAGATCTGTAAATGTGCAGCACCAATGATCCCGTTCATGACAGAGGAAATCTATCAGAACCTTGTGTGCAGCATTGATAAAAATGCGCCGGAAAGTATTCATTTATGTGACTTCCCAACCGTTAATGAAGCATACATTGACAAAGAGTTAGAGAAAAATATGGATGAGGTATTAAAGATCGTGGTTATGGGCCGTGCATGCCGTAATGCAGCAAACATCAAGAACCGTCAGCCGATCGGAAATATGTTTGTCAAAGCTCCATTTGAACTTTCAGAGTACTTCAAAGAGATCATCGAGGATGAGCTGAATGTAAAGAAAGTTTCCTTTACCGATGATGTAAGTTCCTACACAAGCTATACATTCAAACCACAGCTCCGTACTGTAGGACCAAAATATGGAAAATATTTAGGACAGATCCAGAAAGCTTTAGCGGAACTTGACGGAAACGCTGCTATGGCAGAGTTAAAGGAAAATGGATTTATCACTTTGAAGTCTGTCAGTGATGATGTAAAATTAGCAGAGGAAGATCTGTTAATTACAATGACACAGATGGAAGGTTATGTAACGGAGGGGGACAATACAGTAACCGTTGTCCTTGATACCAACTTAACACCAGAGTTAATTGAAGAAGGATTTGTGCGTGAGATCATCAGCAAGATCCAGACCATGAGAAAAGAAGCAGGATTCGAAGTGATGGATAAGATCATGATCTCTTATCAGGCAGATGACAAAGTGGCTGCCATCTTTGACAAATATGGTGATGCGATCAAAGCAGATGTACTCGGACTTGATGTTGTAGCTGGCAGTGTGGATGGATACGAGAAAGAATGGAATATTAATGGGGAAACCGTTCTTTTAGGTGTAAAAAAAGGAGAGTAAGGAAATGTCTAAAACAGCAGCAGTCTTCAATAAGAAAAAATTTATCAATGATGTAACAGAGACAGTCCGTCATATGTATCGCAAACAGTTAAAAGAAGCAAGCCAGCAGGAGATTTTCCAGGCGGTATCCTACGTCGTAAAAGACGTTGTGATCGATGACTGGCTGGCAACCCAGCAGGCATTTGACGATCAGGATCCAAAGATTGTCTATTATATGTCAATGGAATTTCTGATGGGCCGTGCGCTTGGAAATAACCTGATCAATTTAAAAGCTTACAAAGAAGTGAAAGAAGCTCTGGAAGAAATCGGACTGAATCTTGACGTGATCGAAGATCAGGAGCCGGATCCTGCACTCGGAAACGGTGGTCTTGGACGTCTTGCAGCATGCTTTATGGAATCACTGGCAACACTCGGATACGCAGCTTACGGCTGCGGTATCCGTTACCGTTATGGTATGTTCAAACAGCAGATTTCGGATGGTTTTCAGGTAGAGGTACCGGATAACTGGTTAAAGAATGGCTACCCATTCGAACTTCGCAGACCGGAGTATTCCTACGAGATCAAATTCGGCGGCTATGTCCGTACCGAAGACATGGGAAATGGCAACACCAGATTTATCCATGAAGGCTATCAGTCCGTTATGGCGATCCCATACGATATGCCGATCGTAGGATATGATAATCATATGGTAAATACGCTGATGATCTGGGATGCAGAGCCTAAGGAAGGTTTCCAGTTAGATTCCTTTGATAAAGGAGATTATAACAAAGCGGTAGAGCAGGAAAACCTTGCACGTAACCTGGTGGAAGTCCTTTATCCGAATGACAATCATATTCAGGGAAAAGAACTTCGTTTAAAACAGCAGTATTTCTTCGTATCTGCAAGTTTACAGCGTGCGATCGCAAGATTCAAAAAGCATCATGAGGATATCCATCAGCTGCCTGAGAAAGCAGTATTCCAGATGAATGATACACATCCGACGGTTGCAGTGGCAGAGTTAATGCGTATTTTGCTGGATGAGGAAGGCTTAAGCTGGGAGGATGCGTGGGATATCACAACCCACTGTGTTGCTTATACCAACCATACCATTATGGCTGAGGCTCTTGAAAAATGGCCGATCGAGATTTTCCAGAGACTGCTTCCGCGTGTATATCAGATCGTGGAAGAGATCAACCGCCGTTTTGTTTTACAGATCCAGGAGCAGTATCCGGGCAACAATGATAAAATTGCAAAAATGGCAATTTTATATGATGGTCAGGTAAAAATGGCGCATCTTGCGATCGTTGCAGGTTATTCTGTCAACGGTGTTGCAAGACTGCACACAGAGATTTTGAAAAAAGAGCAGTTAAAAGATTTCTATGAGATGATGCCGCAGAAGTTCAATAACAAAACTAATGGTATCACACAGAGACGTTTCTTAGCACATGCGAACCCGCTTCTGGCTGACTGGGTGACAGCACATGTGGGAGAAGGCTGGATCACAGACCTTTCCCAGATCAGGAAACTTGCGCCTTATGCAGATGATAAAAAAGCACAGCAGGAGTTTCTGGAGATCAAGCACCAGAATAAAGTGCGCCTTGCAAAATATATCAAAGAGCACAATGGAATTGATGTAGATCCGGATTCCATCTTTGATGTGCAGGTGAAACGTCTTCATGAGTACAAACGTCAGCTGTTGAATATCCTTCATGTTATGTATCTCTATAACGAGATCAAAGAGCATCCGGATATGGAATTTGTTCCAAGAACATTCATTTTTGGTGCAAAGGCAGCAGCCGGTTATAAAAATGCAAAACTTACCATTAAACTGATCAACAGCGTTGCAGAAGTGATCAACAATGATAAGAGTATCAATAATAAGATCAAAGTGGTATTTATCGAGGACTACAAAGTTTCCAATGCAGAGTGGATCTTTGCAGCAGCAGATGTCAGCGAGCAGATCTCAACTGCAAGTAAAGAGGCATCCGGTACCGGTAATATGAAGTTCATGTTAAACGGTGCCCTGACACTTGGAACGATGGACGGTGCAAATGTTGAGATGTACGAGGAAGTCGGACCGGATAATATGTTTATTTTCGGTATGAGCTCGGACGAAGTGATCGCGCATGAGCATAACCGTGATTATGATCCGATGCAGATTTTCAACACGGATCAGGATATCCGCAAAGTTCTGACACAGTTAGTGAACGGATTCTACTCACCGAACGACTCCGAACTTTTCCGTGACCTGTACAATTCACTGCTGAATACACACAGTACACAGTACGCGGATACTTACTTCATTCTTGCAGACTTCCGTTCTTATGCAGAAGCGCAGAAGAAGATCATGGAGTATTACAAGAACAGGAGCGCCTGGGCAAAGAGCGCTATCTTAAACACTGCACATTCCGGCAAGTTCTCATCCGACAGAACGATTCAGGAATATGTGGATGATATCTGGCATTTACCGAAGGTGAAGGTTGATGTGGAATAAAGAATAGATGTTTTAATCAGAAGGCAGTTCTGTGATAGGTATATAGTCATTGCTTGGGAAACGTATCTATCATGGAACTGCATTTTTGAAATCTAAAAGTATTTTCAGCAAGCTGATTTGAAAGGCACTAAATCATTATGAAAAATATAACTTTTTTAGACAGCATTAAATGTGCTGTAAAGGGAATGAAGTATGCTTTTAAAACAGAAAAAAATTTTAAATATTATTTCTTTATTGCCTTATTTTTTCTGATTTTAAATATTTTATTAAAATCAACAAAACTGGATTACATTTTGTACATAATTGTAACAAGTGGAGTTTTGATGGCTGAATTAGCGAATACAGCTATTGAACATGTTGCAAATGCTATATCAGGTGAATACAATGAGGAGATTCGATTAGCAAAAGATATTGGTTCCGGTATTGTGTTAATGCAGGGATTTGCTTTTTTTATTGTAGAGGGAATAGTTTTTATCACTAAATTTGTGTAAACAAGAGAGGAAAGACCCGGCAGGCAATCGTATTTGGGATGTGCTGGATCATAGCAGAACATATATGATAATTTTAGATATGTATTTAACGATGTTATCCGTTATATTGGGTGGTATATTGAACATGCTTTTTGTAAAAACAAATTTTTATAAAAAGTATAAATATCCGATTGACTGTAACAGAAAATTCAGGGACGGTAAAAGGATATTTGGAGACAATAAAACATGGATAGGTATTGTGTCCATGATTGCCTGTTGCATCTTATCTCAGGTATTTATAGGTTTTATCTGTAATGCTTTCAATATCAATAATCATAACCAAATCTATCGTTTTTATGAAAATAAAGTAGGGGTTAATGTTTTGACAGGATTTTTGTTCGGATTTATGTACATGTTGTTTGAACTGCCAAATTCATTTATAAAAAGAAGATTGGATATTGAATGTGGAAAAACAAATACAAATATAATAGGAAAATTATTCTTTGTCATAGATCAGATCGATTCCCTCATAGGAGTCATGCTGATTTTAGTGATATTTGCTAAAATTTCCTGGAAACAATACTTTGCGTATATTTTCATTGGTGGATTCACTCATATTATGGTAAACTTATTTTTATACAAAATCAAAGTCAGGAGAAATGTATGAAAAGGGAAAAGAAGTTATTCATCGGATGCTTTAATAAATCGGTTATTTTAACGTACATTGGAGTTATTTTTGCCCTTGCAGGCATTTTTATATTAATAGATTTACAGGAAGCAGAGCAAATGAACCTTGTGATGTTTTGTCTGATCATTTCCGGTCTGTGTGATTTGTTTGATGGCTTTATTGCCAGAAAATGCAACAGAAATGAAACACAAAAAGCTTTTGGAGTTCAGATCGATACATTATGCGATATTATCTCGTTTGTTATATTTCCGTCGATTCTTTTGTATAAAATGGCATTTCAGCATCATTCTCAGATGGTATTTACGGTTTCTATCGTGATGATTATTTTATATGTTTTGTGTGGTATTACCCGGCTGGCATGGTTTAATATATTAGCCAATGCCGAAAGTAAAACAACTTATTATCAGGGTGTACCAGTTACATACATTTCGTTTGTTGTCCCTGTTTTTTATGTGGGCATTCAAAGGATTCCCTTCCTGATGCGCAATATAAATGATATATTTGTGATCCTATATGGTGTTATGGGATTTTTGTTTGTGGCGAATTTGAAAATAAAAAAACCAACAGGAAAATGGTATGTATTTTTTTCGGTCGCTGCGATTGTCACAGTGGTATTACTTTTTATTTAGTGGTGGTTATGGTTAAAATTTATCATAGAGACAGTAAAAAACTGATAGAAGAAAAAGAATATCAGGAAGAGTTATTGATTTTTTTATATAAAACAGTGATAGGAAGAAGCTTATTAAAGTTATTTGTTGCCAGACCATGGTTCAGCAATTTAAGAGCAAGATATCAGAAGAGCCCTGAATCAAAAAAAGATATTTTGCCGTTTGTAAAAGAATATCATGTAGATATCTCCGATTATAATATCGATCACTTTGACAGTTTTAATGATTTTTTTACAAGGAAAAGAATGTATGGAACGACAACCCGGTCAAATGAATTGATGGCAATTGCTGACAGCAAATTATCTGTTTATAGAGTTGATGAAAAACTGAAATTGAATATAAAGAATTCTATTTATGAATTAAAAGATATTATTCAACAGAAAGAAATTGCTGATTTATATAAAAACGGATATGCTCTTGTGTTCAGGTTAGCGGTGAATGACTATCATCGTTATGTATTTTTTGATGATGGTGAATTAATTTCTTCTGAATTTATAAAAGGTGAATTGCATACCATAAGGCCTGTTTCTGAAAAATATAAAGTGTATGCCAGAAACAGCAGGGTTGTGAATGTCATGGATTCAAAATCGTTTGGTATCATTACGCAGGTTGAAATAGGTGCTTTACTTGTGGGGAAAATTGTCAATCATAATACTCATATGTTCAGCAGGCTGGAAGAAAAAGGTTATTTTGAATATGGTGGTTCTACTATTGTAATGTTTTTTCCACCCAATATCATGATAGATGAAGATATATTAAGACAATCTCAGGCGGGATATGAAACTCAGGTTTTCATAGGTGATAAAATCGGACAAAGAAAGGAATAAAGAGCCATGTTTGCTGCATTAAAAAGGTTAAATATTTATCAAAAAGAAATGTATCCAATCATTTCAAGATTATTATTAGGATATTTGGTGTTTGGTGAAATTTATTTTATCATTTTGTTAAATCATGGAATTATAGATGTGAAGTTTGGAATACAGGAACTGGTTTGTGGATTTACTGTATTTAGTTTTCTGTTCTGGCTTAGGATCGCAGATGATTTTAAGGATTATGAACTTGATTGCAGATTATTTAAAGAGCGGCCATTGCCTTCTGGAAGAGTGACGAAAAAGGATTTGGGTATTTTTATAACAATATTAATCGCTATTACTCTGGTCTTAAATTTTATTTACATGAATAATTTTTTGTTTTGTGTTTTATTATATACCTACGGCTCCTTCATGGCGGTATGGTTTTTCCAAAAACATAAAATTGCGAAATCATTACCTCTGGCTTTAGTTACGCATAATCCTGTTCAGATATTTATCAATCTTTACATAGTATCATTTACAGTTATTAAATATCAGCTGCCATTTTTTGATCTGACGAATATGCTGGCATTGCTGACTTTGTATTTTCCAGCTTTGATCTGGGAAGTTTCAAGAAAAATAAAAGCTCCTGAGGAGGAGACGGAATATGTAACATACAGCAAACTTTTTGGATACAAAAAAGCAGTTAATTTCGTATTTATTGTTACATGGATTGATATTTTAACAAATTTTGCTTTAGTCTGGAATTTAAATAAATGGTCCGTGCTCGCATTGTTACTCAATGTGTTATGGTGCAGCTGGAAATTTGTTGAATTTAAAAAGAATCCTACCAAATACAAAATTGTAACAAAAGTAGAAATGTATACGTATATTCAGGAATCACTGATGATTCTAACCATTATCCTGTACATTATCATGCATAGATAAACTTGGAGAAAAAATGAAACACAGAAATTTGGAAATTTTGAGAGAACATTATATCAACGTTCCTGATTTTATTGTTGTTGACGGTAAAGAGGAATTGGATCTTAGTTTTTCAAAAGAGGAATTGTTTGCAGTCCGCTCCTCTTTTGAGGTGGAAGATAATGATGAGAACAGTTTTGCAGGACAGTTTGATACTTTTTTAAATATAAACAGAAGGGATGTTTCTTTTTATATTGATAAAGTAAAAGAGAGTTATAAAAAATTAAATATCACAAATACGGCATCAAAAGTAATTGTCCAGGAAATGATACAGTCAGATTATTCAGGTGTTATTTTCACAGCAAATCCAACTGGAATTTTAAATGAAATGGTCATTGTAGCTGGGGAAGGATTAGGGTGCAATATCGTTGAAGATAAAATTTCCACAACAACTTATTATTACAATGTGGATGACAAAAACTATTACTTTGAAAATGAAAACATATTAAATAAAAATATATTAAATGACTTAATTGAAATTGCTGTCAAAATAAAAAAAATTTTTCAGAAAGATATGGATATTGAGTATGCAGTTAAAGATGATAATGTCTACATTTTACAGGCAAGACCAATTACAACTTTAAAATACAGTAAGACGGTCATTTTAGATAATAGTAATATTGTTGAGAGTTATCCGGGAATCTCGCTGCCGTTGACTCAGAGTTTTGCAAAGCAGATTTATGCAGATGTTTTTAAACATTGTATTTATCACTTATCCCAAAAGGATAAAAATTTAGTGGACGGTATGTCAGATCATTTAGATCATATGCTGGCATGCACAAATGGAAGAATTTATTATAATATCAATAATTGGTATCTGATCATCAAGTTATTACCATGCTCAGACAAATTAATTAAAATATGGCAGGAAATGTTAGGGGTTGAGAATAAATATGTAAATGATGAAAAGATACCTGTTACATTTTTAACGAAAATAAAAATTGTGATTTCATTCTTGCACTTTTTAAAATCAACTCCCAGATCAATGGAAAAATTGAACAGAAAATTTGAGGCTGATTTAATAATTTTTAAGGAGCAGGTTCAATCTCAAAATTCGCTTCAAGATTTATTAGATACCTATAAAGTGATAGAAGCGGCAATTTCCAGTGACTGGTATATTACACTGATCAATGATATGTATACTTTTATTTATACAGGACTTTTATCGAAAAAAGAGAAGGAGCAATTAAATGATATTAAGAACCTTGAGAGCATGAAGCCGGTCATGGCTCTTAATATGCTGATTCATGTTTATAAAAAAGAAAAAAAATCGAATCGGTTTAATAAATTATTTGAGCAATATATCGAATTGTATGGCGACAGATGTCTGGGCGAATTAAAGCTTGAAACACAGACTTACAGAGTGAATCCGGATTTGTTATTGGAGTATATTCAAACACATAATGAGACCAGTCTGGACAAGACAAGTGAAAATATGAAAGAAAATAGAAAGTTAAAGAAAGCAAAACTTGGCATTTATAACAGGGAAATCTCAAGATTAAACAGAACCCGGATTTTTGGACTGGCAAGAAGTATTTTTCTGAAAATTGGTGAAATTCTGACCGCAGAGGGAAAATTAGAACATAGAGAAGACATTTTTTATCTGTTTTTGGATGAGATTAACGAAAAGGATTCTTATATTGGACTGGTAAAGGCGAGAAAAATTGAATATAGAAAAAATGAAAATATTCCAGCTTATAGCAGGCTGGTTTACGCAGATGAAATCGTTGAAAAACATTTTGAAAATATCAGTATGATAAACAATCATGACAATTTATTTGGAATAGGTTCTTCGATGGGAATCGTGGAAGGGGAAGTGATTGTTGTAAAAGAAGCTGATTCCAACCTAAGCGTTAAAAATAAAATTATAGTCGCAGAATCGACAGATCCGGGATGGGTATTGCTGATCAAGGATGCGAAAGGGATTATTGTAGAGAGAGGTTCTATTTTAAGCCATACGGCGATCATTACAAGAGAACTGAAAAAGCCTTCTATTGTAAATGTTAAAAATGCAACAGGGCTGCTCAAGAACGGAGACAGAGTGCAGTTAGATGCATACAAGGGAATTGTAAGAAGAATAGATGGAACTTTATAAATGGAGAAGCATATGAACTATAAAGTGATTTATGGAAAAAACGATCTGGTATATACAGGTTTTTTGGCATTACCCGGCAAATTATATCAAAAGAATGAGCTGACACAGGATTATGATACAGAATATAAACTATTACATGAAAAACACACCTTAAGTAAATATTTTAACATTACACCTTTTGTTGTAATTGATAAAAACAGCCAGATGCCTGTTGCACGATGTATGTTGACATATTATCCGGAGGATGATGTCGCATATTTTGGCTTTTTTGAATGTATCGGACAGCAGGAAATAGCAGAACAATTGTTAGATACTGTTTCAAAAAAAGCCAAAAAGGATGGAAAAACGAAATTGTCAGGTCCTGTGGATGCTTCTTTTTGGATAAAATACAGATTGAAAATTAATTTGTTTGATAGAATTCCGTATACAGGGGAACCGTATAATAAAAATTATTATTATAAATTACTCTCGGATTGCGGGTTTGTAGTACAAAATCATTATACATCTAATATTTATCCTATTATAGATATGGATTATTATAACGAGAAATTCGAGAAACGTTATGAACAATTTCTGAATAAGGGTTATGAGATCAAAAGCCCTGCGAAGAAGAACTATCCATATATCATGGAAAAAGTGTATGAACTGATCATGGATTTATACAGTGATTTTCCGGCTTTTAAGTATATTGAAAAAGAAGATTTTATGGATATTTTCGGCTCTTATAAATACATATTAGACTATGATATGGTTAAAATTGCTTTCTATAGAGAAGAAGTTGTTGGATTCTTTATAAGTGTTCCGAATTATGCTAATTTGCCTTATAAATTAAATGTCAGAAATTTTTTTAAAATTCTTCAAATAAAAAATAAACCGGATGAATATGTGATGCTTTATATGGGAGTAGATAGAAGACATCTGGGATTAGGGAATGCATTATCTAATGTTATCACAATGGAATTAAAGAATAAACATGTTCCGAGTATTGGTGCATTAGTAAGAGATGGTAAAATCACACAGAGTTATGCAAGTGAATTAATTCGGGACAGATATGAATATGTATTATTGGAAAAGAAGCTGTAAGGAGAAAAAGGTATGGTCAGTGTATTTCAGGAAACATGGAATGAAAGGAGAGGCAGCTATGGCAGAATTTATAAAATTACCTGTTGGAATTGAAAATTTTGAAAAAATCCGCAGAGATGGTTTTTATTATGTTGATAAAACCGGTCTGATCGAGCAGCTTTTAAATAACTGGGGAGAGGTCAATCTGTTCACGCGTCCACGTCGGTTTGGTAAGACATTGAATATGAGTATGCTCAAATGTTTCTTTGAAATCGGTACAGATCAGTCGCTGTTTGACGGATTATATATTTCTAAGAATAAGGCTTTATGTGATGCATATATGGGAAAGTATCCGGTCATATCAATCAGTTTAAAAGGGGTAAATGCAGACAGTTACGAGAATGCACGCAGCCTGTTGAAACGGATTGTGATGGAAGAAGCGAAAATGCACCGGATCATCATGAGTGGAAATAGGTTAGATGACATAGACAAGGCAGAATATATGTCACTTGTTACAGGAGAAATGGGCGAGGACACGCTTGTATACAGTATGAAAACGCTGACTGCATTACTGGAAAAGTATTATGAGAAAAAAGTGATTGTACTCATTGATGAGTATGATGTACCTCTTGCCAAGGCAAACGAGAATGGTTACTATGACCAGATGGTTTTACTTGTCAGAAATTTATTTGAAAACGTGTTAAAGACAAACAGCAGTTTAAAATTTGCAGTTTTAACAGGCTGTCTGCGTGTGGCAAAGGAGAGTATTTTTACAGGACTGAACAATTTTAAGACTAATTCAATCCTTGATGCGGAGTATGATGAGACGTTTGGATTTGTCGATGATGAAGTGAAAGAAATGCTTCATTATTATGGTCAGGATACACATTATGAGACAGTAAAAGAGTGGTATGACGGATACCGCTTTGGAAATGCAGATGTTTATTGCCCGTGGGACGTCATTAATTATTGCGATGCACATAGAAGGAATCCGATGCTTCCACCGGAGAATTATTGGACTAACACCAGTGGAAACGATGTGCTGAAACATTTTATAGAAAGTGCAGGAGCAGCAAAGGGGCTGGCAAAAACAGACTTAGAGAGACTTGTAAATGGTGAAATCGTAGAAAAAGATATACGTGAGGATCTGACTTATAACGAACTGTATGCATCCATGGATAACCTCTGGAGTACACTTTTCATGACGGGATATCTCACACATAAAGGCAGAGTTGATACAAAAAGATACAGACTTGCAGTGCCAAACAGAGAAATTCGGAACATCATCACAGAGCAGGTGCTGGCTTTGTTTAAGCAGAATGTGGAAAAAGACGGACAGCTTCCGTGACACATTCCAAGAAAGATGTAACATGTAAAAATGTTGCATCTTTCTTTTTTATTGTTGCAGTCTGCGGTCAATTGGTTGCAATGTAAAAACGAACATGATAATGTGATAGTAACAGGAAACGGAAGATGCGCAAAACAAGGAGGCTAAATCCTCTCCTCACAAGGGTTCGGATTTTGCTTCGCAAAACAAGGAGGATTATATGATTTGGGAAGATGTATTAGCAAAATTTAAAGAGTTATTTGGGGATGAGGGCGAGATCGGTGTTTATTTTGCACCGGGACGTGTGAATATGATCGGTGAGCATACCGATTACAACGGAGGACACGTTTTCCCTTGTGCACTCACCATTGGTACATATGGTGTGGCAAGAAAAAGAAATGACAAGAAACTTCGTTTTTATTCCATGAATTTTGAGCAGCTCGGTGTGATCGAGTCTTCAGTAGAAGGTTTAAAACCGGAAAAAGAGGCTGACTGGACGAACTATCCAAAGGGAGTTATGTGGGCATTTGGCGAGAAGGGAATGAAAGTAGAGCAGGGTATGGATCTTGTTTTATTTGGAAATATTCCAAACGGCTCCGGACTTTCTTCTTCTGCATCCGTTGAAGTTCTGACCGGATATATTTTAAAAGATATGTTTGGATTCGACGTGACAAATCAGGATCTTGCACTGATCGGTCAGTTCTCTGAAAATAAATTCAACGGCGTAAACTGTGGTATCATGGATCAGTTTGCAATCGCAATGGGAAAAGCTGGTCATGCGATTTTCCTTGATACAGCAACTTTAAAATATGAGTATGCACCGATCAAGCTGGAAAATGCAAAGATTGTGATCTCCTGCAGCAACAAAAAACGTGGACTTGGAGATTCCAAATACAACGAGAGAAGAAGTGAGTGCGAGACTGCACTGGCAGAACTCCAGAAAGTTGTTAAAATTGATTCCCTCGGTGATCTCACGGAGGAACAGTTTGAACAGTACAAAGATGCGATCAAAGATCCTGTCAGGGTAAAACGTGCAAAACATGCGGTTTATGAGAATCAGAGAACCATCAAGGCAGTGGAAGCATTAAAGAATAACGATGTTGCTCTGTTTGGTGAGTTAATGAACGCCTCCCATGTTTCCCTTCGTGATGATTACGAAGTAACCGGTATCGAGCTTGACACATTGGTGGAAGAAGCATGGAAAGTAGACGGAGTGATCGGTTCCCGCATGACAGGTGCAGGATTCGGTGGATGTACCGTCAGCATCGTAAAGGATGAGGCAGTGGATTCCTTTATTGAAAAAGTAGGTGCTGCTTACAAAGATAAGATTGGTTATGCAGCTGATTTCTATGTAGTGGAGATCGGTGACGGTCCAGTAAAATTGGATTAATAATTCTTATCGATAATTGCGAAACTCATAAATAAGTAGATTTAAATTGTGAAAAATTAACAAAAGCTTGAGAAGACACTGGGGAGCCGCCGGTTCTTAGAAGTCAGATTCTGTATTTCATTCTGATTTATCAGAATTGAAATACAGGAGATGAGTTCTTAGTACCGTTGCGAGCGACACGTAGCGGAAGCGTGTCTTCGAAAATTTTGTTAATTCTTCACAATTGTTACAACCTAAATCAGAGTTTCGCAATTATCTAAATAATTCTTAAATAAAGAGGATAACACAATGATTCAGGAAAGAATTTTAGAATTGACAGAATATGGTCTTGTGACCGGACTGGTGGAGCCGGAAGACAGGAGATTTACCATTAATCGCCTGTTAGAACTTTTTCATCTGGATGAATTAGACGATGAAGTGGCAGCAGCCTATGCAAAGAGAACTCCGATGACACAGGAGAGTGCAGAGGCAGCATTGGAAGGCATCTTAAATGAGATGCTCGATTATGCGGCAGAAGATGGACTGATGCCGGAGGATACGATCACATACAGGGATCTGTTCGATACAAAGATCATGAGTATGCTTGTGCCGAGACCAAGCGAAGTGATCAAAAAATTCCAGGCACTCTATCAGATCAGTCCAAAGGAAGCAACCGATTATTTTTACAAATTAAGCAGAGATACAAACTACATTCGTAGATACCGTATCAAAAAAGACCAGAAATGGACTGCAGATACCGAGTTTGGAACATTGGATATCACCATCAACCTCTCCAAACCGGAAAAAGATCCAAAGGCGATCGCGGCAGCCAAGCTTGCAAAACAGAGCGGTTATCCGAAATGCCTTCTCTGCAAAGAGAATGAGGGATATGCAGGACGTGTGAACCATCCGGCAAGACAGAACCACAGGATTATTCCGGTAACGATCAATCACAGTGACTGGTTCTTCCAGTATTCTCCATATGTTTACTACAATGAGCACTGCATCGTTTTTAATGCAGAGCATACACCGATGAAAATCGAGAAAGCAACCTTTGGAAAACTGTTGGATTTTGTAGAGCAGTTCCCACATTACTTTGTCGGATCGAATGCGGATCTTCCGATTGTTGGAGGATCTATCTTGAGCCATGATCATTTCCAGGGTGGACATTATGAGTTTGCCATGGCAAAAGCACCGGTCGAAAAAGAGCTGACCTTCAAAGGATTTGAGGATGTGAAAGCCGGAATCGTAAAATGGCCAATGTCCGTGATCCGTATCAGCGCACCACAAAAAGAGCGCCTGATCGAACTAGCAGATAAGATTTTACTTGCATGGAGAGGTTATACGGATGAAGATGCATTTATTTTTGCAGAGACAGAGGGCGAACCACACAACACGATCACTCCTATCGCAAGAAAACGCGGCAATGATTATGAGTTAGATCTTGTACTCCGCAATAATATCACGACGGAGGAGCATCCGCTGGGTGTTTACCATCCACATGCAAAACTTCATCATATCAAAAAAGAAAACATTGGTCTGATCGAGGTTATGGGACTTGCAGTGCTTCCAGCCAGATTAAAAGATGAGATGGCTGCATTAGAGCAGGCAATCTTAGACGGCGCAGAAATCCGTGAGGATGAAGTTCTTGCAAAACATGCAGACTGGGTGGAGGAATTTCTGCCGAAGTATGGATTTACGGCAGGAAGCGGCCTGGAAGGTGAGATCACACCGGAAAAATTACATGAGATCATTCAGACAGAAATCGGTCTTGTGTTCAAAGAAGTTTTATTGGACGCAGGTGTTTACAAATGCACAGAGGAAGGCAGAAAAGCGTTCCAGAAGTTCGTAGATACCGTCAATGCATAAAAATACAGGGGAGTATTTTTAATAAACAAAAACTGTCCGGGGCAGTATCCGTAAGGAAAATGTCCTGTGGCAGTTTTCTTTTTTTATCTATTTACTTTCATACAGTATTGTTGTAAAGTAATAATTGTTCCGTGGATCTGCACATTTACGGTGCAGACCGCAGAAAAATGACTCGAGAGTAAGAAAACAGTGAGGAAGAGAATATGATTTCACAGAAAATACAGAAGGCATTGCAGGGAAGTTCTGCGATCCGTGCAATGTTTGTAGAGGGAAATGAACTTGCCGCCAGGGTGGGAAGAGAGAACGTGTATGATTTTTCATTGGGGAATCCTGCAACACCGGCTCCGGCAGCATTGAACGAGGCAATTAAGCAACTGGTGGATGAGACCGATCCGCTGGTTTTACATGGATATATGGACAATGCCGGTTACCCGGATGTCCGTCAGGCGGTTGCAGAGAACTTAAACAGGCGTTTTGGAACTGCATTTACTTCCCATAATATTGTGATGACAGTGGGAGCAGCGGGAGGATTGAACATTATTTTTAAAACGATCTTAGATCCGGGTGACGAGGTGATCGTGTTCGCCCCATATTTCGGAGAGTACAAGAGTTATGCGGCCAATTTTGATGCGGAAGTCGTGGAAGTGGCACCGGATTTTGAAACATTCCAGCCAGATCTGACTGCATTTGAAAAAGCGATCAATGAAAAGACCAAGGCAGTGATCGTGAACACGCCAAACAATCCGACCGGTGTGATCTATCATGAAGAAACCATGAAAAAGATGGCTAAGATTCTGGAAAAGAAGGAAAAAGAGATTGGACACGAAATTTATCTGATTTCCGATGAGCCTTACCGTGAACTTGTCTACGATGGAAATCAGGAGGATTTCCTGACGAAATACTATAGGAATACGATTGTAGGTTATTCCTTCAGCAAGTCTCTTTCCCTTCCGGGTGAGCGTATCGGATATGTGGTTGTTCCGGATGAGGTGGAAAATGCAGATCAGGTCATTGACGGCATTGTTGTATCCAACCGTACCCTTGGTTTTGTAAATGCACCGTCTCTGCTTCAGAAAGCGGTAGCAAAATGTCTGGATGAGAAAACCAATCTGGCATTTTATGATGAAAACAGAAAGATGTTATACGAGGGACTGCAAAAGCTCGGTTTCCATTGCATCAAACCGGAAGGTGCTTTTTATATGTGGGTAAAATCTCCGGAAGCAGACGAAGAAAAATTTGTTGCAGCAGGTAAAAAATACAATATCATCATGGTAAAGGGCAGCGCATTCGGATGTGCAGGCTATGTCCGTCTTGCTTACTGTGTTTCCCATGAGACGGTAAAAAATGCCCTGACTGCGTTTGAAAAACTGGCAGAAGATTACGGATTGTATACTGAATGAAATGACTCGGAAATGAGCAGATTGTAATGAATTTGTGAAATATATCAGGAAAATTGAGAGAGTGGAGAGCGTAAAATTTATGAGTAACTGGGAAGAGTATGTAAGAACGGTGGAACCGTATGTTCCGGGAGAACAGCCAAACCAGCCGGACATGATCAAATTGAATACCAACGAAAATCCATATCCGCCCGCACCGGGAGTGGTAGAGGCACTGAAGAACTTTGAAACAGACAAGCTGCGGCTTTATCCGGAACCGACCTGCAAAGTGTTAGTCGATGCGATCGCAGATTATTACGGGATCAGGAGCAGTCAGGTATTTACCGGTGTCGGTTCTGATGATGTGCTTGCCATGATATTTATGACGTTTTTTAACAGCAAAAAGCCGATCCTGTTTCCGGATATCACCTATTCTTTTTATGATGTGTGGGCAGATATGCTTCGAATCCCATTTGAGACAAAAGCGTTAGATGATGATTTTCAGATCAGAAAAGAGGACTATTATGGGGAAAACGGCGGCGTGGTGTTCCCAAATCCGAATGCACCGACCGGAATCCTGATGCCGCTTTCAGAGATCGAGGATATCATTGCACACAACCGCAATGTGATCGTAGTTGTGGATGAGGCGTACATTGATTTTGGCGGGGAGTCTGCGCTGCCTTTGATCGAAAAATATGACAATCTTCTCGTGGTACAGACCTTTTCAAAATCGCGTTCCCTGGCAGGTATGCGGCTTGGCTTTGCGATGGGAAATGAAAAGCTGATCCGGTATATCAATGATGTGAAATATTCTTTCAATTCCTACACGCTCAATCAGACAGCGCTTTCGCTTGGCGTGCAGGCAATAAAGGACAGGGAGTATTTTGAGGAAACCTGTGCAAAAGTCATCGCTACAAGGGAATGGACGAAGTGCGAACTGAAAAAACTTGGATTTTCTTTTGGGGATTCCATGAGCAACTTTATTTTTGCAACACATGAAAGTGTTCCTGCAAAAGAAATATTTGAAGCACTCCGGGAGCATAACATTTTCGTGCGTTATTTTTCAAAGCCGAGAATTGATAATTATCTGCGCATCAGCATTGGTACACAGCAGGAGATGGAGCACCTGGTGGCTTTTCTGACAGATTATTTGAAGGAATAACAGAATACTGTCAGGTATAAATTATAGTTATAACCAATATGAAAAAAAGTATTGCTTTTTCGTCACGATTCGACTATCATAGAATTCGCGTCTGTAACGCTTTAGTGTGTAAAACAGGTATTTACTTTAAAACTTTACTATGTTAAAATATGTATAGATTTGAAATTTCTGACAATAAAAAAGAGAATGATATCATTTTGATTTATGAAAAGGAGAAAGTAAAATGAGCAAGAAACTAAGGACTGAGGCAGTAGACCATCTTTTTGATGCGATTTTAAGCCTGGAAAACAGAGAAGAATGTTATACTTTTTTTGAAGATGTCTGCACTGTGAATGAGCTGCTTTCCTTATCACAGAGATTTGAGGTTGCCAAGATGTTACGTGACCAGAAAACATATCTTGATATTGCAGAGAAAACAGGTGCTTCCACAGCGACCATCAGCCGTGTAAACCGTTCTTTAAATTATGGAAATGACGGATATGACATGGTATTTGCCAGAATGGCAGCATCAGAGACAAACGAAGCGTAAAAACGGAGCAGAAAGAAAAACCCGGAGCTGCACGGATCATGTCTGGTATAGACAGTGTTCCATTCAGCACCGGGTTTTATTTTTCTTTTTTGGAAGGATCTTTTTCTTCGTGCAGCATCTGATCGACAATGCGCTCGATAATTGTTTTTTTCAGGTAGACATCATAGCTTAACATGCAGATAAAACTGAATGTCCGTAAAAGCTCTGAATCCTCACCTTCCATTCCCTCAAAAGTTTTCATGGAGGTGTTAAACTTTTTTGCAAGGTCTTTCATGATATTTAAGGTTTCCTGATGCTCTAAACCGAACACTTCTTTATAGATATCCTCAAGACTCATCTCGGAGCTGCCTTTTCCAAAATACTTGTCCGTGATCGGATTTAAGATACTCTGGATGTCACTGATGCTTAAGATACTTTTAAAATAGTAGATAAAGATCAAAGTCAGCACATGTTCTTTGGAATATTTTTTCTTTTCCGGTGGGGGAAGAAGATCGTTTTTTGCATAATTGTTGATCATGGTCTTAGTCAGGATCTTATCGTCCTCATGCCGCTTGGATGTGGCAAGCTGGGAATCCATGAATGTTGTCACCTGATCCATGTAAAGATCGATATTCGGGATATCTTCCGGTTTTACATAGTCGATTTTGTTAAATTCATCTAATATATCGCTTAAAAATTGTTTTGTATTCATTTTTTTACCTGCTTTTACTCTTACTGGTTCAAACGTATTCTCTATATGAGATTATATAGTATTGAAAACTAGATGACAATAGACAATTGAAATTAATTGTATGAATTTGAATGTGGACGGTCGTAGATTTTTTCTGACGCAAAGGTAAAAAAAGAGACGGGTGTATTTGACAAAAATATATGTTTGTCATATAATGCACTTAACAGGAAAGCCGATAGATAGGTGCGAGCTATCTACTCCGGCGAAAAATCAAGTTATGGAATAACCGTCAGTTCTTACCAGGAGCAGGACGGTTATTTTTTATGTCTGAAATCATTAACAAGCGTAACAACAGCACATATCATTATCACAAATGTGAATAGATCAGAATATGTAACCATCGGCATCATCCCCCTTCACAGGCTCGGAGTAGATGCAACCGTTCCCCGGCTTCCCTATTAAGTGTATTCTATTGATGAAATGCGGTTAGTAAATCAATAATAATAAATTAACACCAAAATAGCAATATTTTTATTATTAAAAAAGAAAATATGTTCGATTTTACTGTTCATAAGCAGGGATAATGTGTTACAATAGATGGGAATATGATATTGTAATAAAAAAGGGATTGAATATTACAAACAACAACGGAAATGGAGATGTCTATGAGCATTTATGATACATTGAACGAACAGCAGAGAGAAGCGGTATTTCATACGGAGGGACCGGTTCTGATTTTAGCGGGGGCGGGTTCCGGAAAAACACGTGTCCTGACACATCGCACTGCCTATCTGATCGAAGAAAAGGGCGTGAATCCATACAATATTATGGCAATCACCTTTACGAACAAAGCGGCAGGTGAGATGCGTGAGAGGATCGACCAGCTTGTGGGATATGGCTCTGAGAGCATCTGGGTATCAACGTTCCATTCTACCTGTGTGCGCATTTTAAGACGTCATATTGACCGTATCGGGTTTGACACTAATTTTACAATCTATGATTCCGATGACCAGAAAACGCTGATGAAGGATATCTGTAAGCGTCTGAATGTGGACACCAAGATTTACAAAGAGCGAAGTCTGCTAGCTGCGATTTCCAAAGCAAAAGATGAGCTGGTAGATCCACAGGAATTTTCTCTCCGGGCGGCTGCTTCCGGGGATTTCGCAAAACGGAAACAGGCAGAGATCTACAGAGAGTATCAGGATGCACTGCGGCGGAATAATGCGCTTGATTTTGATGATCTGATCGTAAAGACGGTTGAATTGTTTCAAACGGATGATCAGGTGTTAGACTACTATCAGGAACGCTTCCGCTATATTATGGTGGACGAGTATCAGGATACGAATACGGCACAGTTTGAACTGATCAGTATTCTTGCGAGAAAGTATAAGAACCTGTGTGTCGTTGGTGATGATGACCAGTCTATCTATAAGTTCCGCGGCGCCAATATTTATAATATTCTGAATTTTGAAAAACATTTTCCGGAGGCAGTGACGATAAAACTGGAACAGAATTACCGTTCTACACAGAATATTTTAAATGCTGCAAACGGAGTAATCGCCAACAATATGGGACGAAAAAGAAAAACACTCTGGACAGATAATGAGGAAGGTAAAAAGATCGGTTTTAAACAGTTTGAGACAGGCTATGAGGAGGCAGAATATGTCGCAAAGGATATCAATGCCTGCGTGAAGGACGGCAGATATCATTACGGTGACTGTGCCGTTCTTTACCGCACCAATGCACAGTCCCGTCTTTTTGAGGAAAAATTTATCGTATCCAATATTCCATATAAGATCGTCGGCGGCGTGAACTTCTATGCAAGAAAAGAGATCAAAGACCTGCTTGCCTATTTAAAAACGATCGATAATGCAAGAGATGATCTTGCTGTCCGCAGGATCATCAACGTGCCAAAACGTGGAATCGGTGCAACAACCTTAAACCGTGTGGCAGATTATGCGGCGACGGCAGATATCAGTTTTTATAATGCATTGAAAATGGCAGATGATATTCCGACACTCGGCAAGAGTGCAGCAAAGATCAAGCCATTTGTGAATTTTATTCAGGTGATGCGCAGTAAATTAGAGATTATCAGCGTTTCTGAACTTTTACAGGAGATTATAGACGAAACCGGGTATGTGAAAGAATTGGAAGCGGAAGATACCGAGGAGGCAAAGGCACGTATTGAGAATATCGATGAGTTGATCAGTAAAGTGGTTGCTTACGAGGAAGGCGAGGAACATCCGACACTCAGTGGCTTTTTAGAGGAAGTGGCACTGGTTGCAGACATCGACAGTCTCGATGAGGGCAGTGATTATGTTGTTTTAATGACATTACATAGTGCAAAAGGTCTGGAGTTCCCGAAAGTTTACCTTGCCGGAATGGAGGATGGATTGTTCCCAAGTTATATGTCCATCACTTCGGACAGTTCTTCTGAGGATCTCGAAGAGGAGCGACGCCTGGCTTATGTGGGAATCACGAGAGCCAAAGAAGAACTTACAATTACCTGTGCAAGACAACGTATGATTCGTGGCGAAACGCAATATAATAAAGTATCGCGGTTTGTTCGGGAGATTCCGTCTGAACTGTTGGACAGTGAACTGAGAAAGTCGGCATCTGCAAGAGGATCTTCTTTTGGAAAAGAGAGCAGTTTCCCATCTTTTTTACAGAACCAGACAACAGCAAGACCGAAAAGAACAACACTGCGCCAGCAGCCTTCCGGACAGAGTATGCAGGCAAAGGCACTTGTCACAAAGGGTGTTGTAAAGTCAGAGCTTGACTATGGTGTCGGGGACACCGTATCGCATATCAAGTTTGGCAGAGGAGTTGTGAAAAACATCATGGATGGCGGAAGAGATTACGAGGTAACCGTGGATTTCGAAGGATATGGTGTGAAAAAAATGTTTGCCTCTTTTGCAAAATTAAAGCGTATCTGATCCTATTTGGAAGCAGGGACGTTTGTGTATCCGAAACTCTAAAAAATATATAAAATTTTTGAAAAATGTAAATTTTTTATACTCGAAAAGTAAAGGATATGATATAATGGGCGAAAGAGAGGAAAATACAAATTTATTTGTATTTGACGAACGGCGAAATTATTGAGTGATGGAATCACGAAATAATCAATAAAAACTGGAAAATTAAAAAGTATAAATAAAAGAAGGAGCGGAAAACTATGAATAAGGTGGAAGATTTCATCAATGCGACAAAGTTAAACGACTTACTCAATAAGAAAGAGGATCTGATCAATATGACAAAGTTGAATGAATTATTAAACAAAAAAGAAGCAGAAGAAAAGAAAACTTCAAAGGTTGTATGGATTTTTGCAATCATCGGTATTATTGCAGCAGTTGCAGCAGCAGTATATGGCGTATATCGTTTCTTTACACCAGATTATCTGGAAGATTTTGAAGACGATTTTGAAGATGATTATGATGACGATTTCTTCGAAGATGAAGAGGACGAAGAAGAGCCAGCAAAACCAGCAGAGAAAAAAGAAGAAGAATAAAAATAATCTGGAGGGCTGCAGATGCAGCCCTTTTTTCTTGTGTAACAGATAAAAGAAATAGAAAACTGTGAAGTGAATAAAATGTCAATGGAATCATGGACAATTTTATAGTTGATGAAATAAAAATGCGAGGAATTTATGAAAAAAGGACAAATCATAGAAGGCGTGATCGAGCGCGTAGACTTTCCAAATAAGGGAATTATCAGAACAGAGGATGGCAGACAGGTTATTGTAAAAAATACGATACCGGGACAGAAAGTGTCTGCTTCCATCAATAAAATCCGCAAAGGAAAGGCAGAGGGCAGACTTTTAGAGGTATTGGAAAAGTCACCGCTGGAAGGGGACAAAACAGGATGTGTCCATGCCGGGGAATGTGGAGGATGTACTTACCAGACACTTCCATACGACAGGCAGCTTGAGATGAAAGCAGAACAGGTAAAAAAATTAATGGATGATGTGATCGATCAGGAAAACCGGGATTACCAGTTTCTGGGAATCAAGGAAAGTCCAAGGCAGACAGGATACCGCAATAAAATGGAATTTTCCTTTGGGGATGAATTTAAGGATGGACCGTTAGCACTTGGAATGCATAAGCGTGGAAGCTTTTATGATATTGTGACGGTGGAAAACTGCCAGATCGTGGATGAGGATTTCAGAAAGATCCTGTCTGTCACACTTGCTTATTTTCGTGAACAAAATATCACCTATTACCATAAACTGCGTCACACCGGATATTTAAGACATCTGCTTGTCCGTAAGGCAGTCAAAACAGGGGAAATATTAGTAGATCTGGTGACTACAACGCAGACGGATTTTCCGGGAATTGCCGGAGCACAGATGGATGAAGTTGAAAGTACGTTGAACAATGTACAGGAAAACGCATTTGCAGGAACGGAAGAGGAATTATTAGAGGGCTGGAAAGCTGCTCTTCTTGCAGCAGATTACAAAGGTATCATGACAGGTATTCTGCATACGAGAAATGACAATGTGGCAGATACCGTGACGAATGAAGGCACGGATGTTTTATATGGACAGGATTTCTTTTACGAGGAATTGTTAGGGCTTCGCTTTAAGATCACACCATTTTCTTTTTTTCAGACAAATTCCCTGGGTGCAGAGGTGTTATATCAGACTGCCAGAGAGTTTATCGGAGATGCACTTCCAAGCGGAACAGACGCAGATATTGCGGAGCATGGTAAAATTGTATTCGATCTGTATTCCGGAACCGGAACGATCGCACAGATGCTTTCTCCGGTAGCCAAAAAAGTGATCGGTGTGGAGATCATTGAGGAAGCAGTGGAAGCTGCCAAAGAGAATGCACAGTTGAATGGTTTACATAACTGCGAGTTTATCGCAGGGGATGTGCTCAAAGTCATTGACAGCATTGAAGAAAAGCCGGATTATATTGTACTTGATCCACCAAGGGACGGCATCAATCCAAAAGCTTTGGAAAAAATCATTCGTTACAATGTGCCTCAGATGGTTTATATTTCCTGCAAGCCGACCAGTCTGGCAAGAGATCTGGAAGTTTTACAGGCGAGAGGATATGAAGTGAAAAAGGTCTGTTGTGTCGATATGTTTCCTTCGACGTTTCATATAGAGACAATAGTTGCACTACATCGGACAGCTTTGTAAGAATCCTTGATTTTAGGCACTTTGAGAGGTTTTTCAGGTTTGACCAGAGTGACCGGAAAACATACAAAAAAGCAATTTCTGATGGAGTGAATGTCTCAGTTGTATTGGGTTGTGGCTTCGGAAACACATCTTGTAAGGACAAATCCATATGGAGATGGGTATGAGGTGATATCCGGTCACAGGCGAAAGGAAGCTGCTATACACAGCAATCATAGAGGATGTTGATATTCTTGTGACAGGAGACAAGGATTTTTCTGATATTGATGTGGAAAGACCGGAGATTATGACACCAGCAGAGTTTATACGCAAAGAAAGAAGCAGATATGTGGAAAATGTTCCATGTGTCTGCTTTTTTCGTTGCCAGTATACGATAAAACAAGCTTCAGCGAAGTTGTCTTATGTAGTTATATATCCCACACCGCAGGTGTATACAAGCAGGGTACTTTTTAGTTTCACAGTCAGAGATTACAAAAAGAGATTTGAATCCTCAGCTGGATTGTAAGTTTGAGAGTATCAGGCGTTTGATGGTGGTATATTTTTTTTCGGGAACAGGAAGCTTCGCACCGTTTGACATGGTAACGGTGAATCGTTCAATTTTGCGGACACATTCAGGATTGATGAGAAAACCTGCATGAATGCGAAGCAGGAAATCAGAGTATTTTTTCTCAAAGTCCGGGAGTGTGCCATTTACAATAATTGTATCCGTGCTTGTGTGAATACGAAGCTTTGCAGTTCTTTTTATCGTTTCAATATATAGCAGATGGTTTATTGGAATGCGGTGCACACTCATGTCAGTCGCTGTGACAGTCATGTAACGCTCCGGCTTTTCAACCAACCGTACCGGCAAGCTTAAACTTTGATAGTGTATCGGATAAATGGTGTCTCTGCTGTCGCATGGCCATGCGTTACTGATGTGAAGAACAGCAATCTCCCAGCGGAAATCAGAACCGCTTTCTGTGTGTACCCTTTTTTTGTACCAGGAGTAGTGAAGCCTTTGATTGTGTAAATCTGTATTTCCATCAGGATAATGGGTATAGATTTCATATTGCAGGATAACCTCATGTGCGGTTTTGATGGGAGAAATACAGATTGCACGTATCGATCCCATTGTGAAACTTAGTCCGTGTACCTCTGCTGAGAATGTGGAAATAACTTGTTCACGTCCCCGTATTTCCTGTCTCTCAGCAGGGCCAATCCACAACACATCTTCGCTTATATTGTCAAAATAGGGTTGGAGATTGTTATTGTAGTATTCGGTGATAATGTGGATGGATTTATATATTAAATCGTTTGCTGTCATGGCAGCTCTCCTTTGCTTTTATACATATATTCAAAAATGATTATAGTAGAATAAGGGATAAAAAACAAGTTATTTGCAATAAAAATAAGTTATTAGGTGTGAAACGATGGAAATTAATATGCTTCATGATTTACTTAATCAGAGTGTAAATTTATTGAAAATAATGTAAAAACATCGGGAATGGAGGAGATTTTAATGATGAAATTAAAGCATAATTTTAAGAAAGGAATGGCGTTTGTTCTTTCCCTTGCTATGGTGGCAGGACTGGTTCCTGCTATGTCAGGCGGAGCAAATACCGTGCAGGCAGCAACCGGTTCCGGAACAGAACCAAGCGTTACCGCATATGCTACGAAGGACCAGTTAATGACCGCATTTACCCCGGATGCTAATGGTACTGCTACGACCATCGGCAGGCTGGTATTTGGTAAAAACAGCAGTGGAAATGCACAGGAGTGGTACATCTTAGGCAAGGATAGCGGTGTATCAGGGGATAATAATACCATTATCTTTGCCGCAAGCCCGATAGCAACAAATCAGGTGTTTAATTCAAACGTTAACAATAAGACATATAATTATGAAGCAGGAACAGGCTATGGAGATTCTGCAGGCAGTATAGAAGTAAAAGCAAATCACTACGGAGCAAGTGAACTTCGTGATATACTGCAGGGTATGGCTACGAATACATCCTACTTCACCTCAGCCGAGCAGGGCTTGATGAATGCCACCACAGTGACAACGAAGGATACGAAGAATAGTAGTGTAACCTATACCACCACAGACAAGCTGTATGCGTTACAGGGAGATGATGGTTATAATAATAGAACAAAACTGCGGGCAGGAACCGATGACAGTACAGTACTTGCCAAGAGTAGTTACTGGAGCAACGTAGAGTTGTTCTGGCTGCGCTCGCCTTTCGTTCGTAGTGGTGACAGTGCGTTGATCGTTCAGAAATATGCTGTCATCGACCACCCTGTCAACAGCGGCGGCTACAAGGTCGATGTTCAGCCCGCTTCCAATCTGGATCTGTCATCTGTTCTCTTCGCATCTGCTGCGATGGCAACATCATCTAATCCAGCAGAGTTAGGCACAATCGCATCAGACAAGGCGATGACTTTAAGACTGGATGGAACAGGTAAGGATATTGGTACAGTAACCTATAACACCACAACAGGTGATATTAAGGTGGTGAAGGGTACCACATCACAAACCGTGGCACTTGTCGTACAGGGCAAAGACGGAATAAAAGATTGGTATTACAGTAAACAGATTACAGGACCAGAGACGATAAATGCTTCAGCTATTAAGACAGCACTCAGTATAACACCAGATATAGATTTATCCGCATGTAAAATCTGGCTGGAAATCACAGATACGGATGGATTGGCTTATGCTGTAGGTGCAACAGAAGCTGCAACAGCAAAGGATAAATTAACAAGTATCACAGCACCACAGGCGATAACCGTAGCGAACGGAACCGCTTATGATGCGATGAATCTGCCTGCAACAGTTAATATTGTGACAGAGGGTAATACGGCAAGCAGTACACAGGTCACATGGGATACAACCGCACCGGAAAGCGGAAGCTATGACCCGTCTGTATTAACTGAGCAGACCGTAACCTTAAAGGGTACGGTAACATGTCCTGACAGTATTGATGCTAATGGAATTACGCTTACCACAACCATTACCATCACCATAAGTGCGGCAGGCATTGTTGGAGCACCGACAGCAAATCCGACAGCCGGAACTTATTCAGAGAATCAGTCGGTAGCACTTACTTCTTCTACAGTGGGAGCAACGATTTACTATACAACCGATGGAAGCGAACCTACAATTACGGGTGGTGCACCTGACGGAACCACGCAACAGTACACAGCACCGATTGCAGTAACCGGAACAGAAGGACAAAGCAGTACAACTACCATCAAGGCAATCGCTGTAAAGAACGGTATGCAGGATAGCAGTGTAGAGACATTCACCTATACCATTAAACAGGACAGTCAGACACCTGATGTGCCGGTTGTAACTGCGCCAAGCATAACCACGCAGCCGGGAAATGCGACAGTGAAGGCAGGAGAGACTGCGACCTTTACCATAGCAGCGAGCGGTACAGACCTTACCTATCTGTGGCAGATAGACAGAAATGATGGAAACGGATGGGTAAACATTGACGGTGCAACGGCAGCAATCTATACCACATCCTCAGTCGATATAAGCTGCAACGGATTTAAGTATCAGTGTGTGGTAAGTAATTCTGCAGGTACGGATACATCCAATACAGCAGTGCTTACCGTTACGGAAAATACCACTCCTGCTCCGGGCTCTGTAGACTATGAGATTTTAGATGGTGCAAACACTAGCTGGGAACAGAATTCCGATGGAAGCCTTTCCATCAGGGGCAGCGGAGCGATTTCTAAGTTCGTGGGAGTTAAGGTTGACGGCAATCTTGTTGATGTAAGGAACTATACTGTAAAGGAAGGTTCTACCATTGTTACACTGAAAGCAGACTATCTGAATACCCTTTCTGTCGGAAACCATACCTTTGAGATAATATGGACAGATGGCACAGCCTCTACAAGATTTACTGTAAGTAAGAGTGATTCCGGAAGTGCTGAACCAAAAGATAATGATGGAAACAATGGCAAAAATGATAACACGAATAACACTCCTGCAACAGCACTAGAGGACAAGAATAGTAATGGTACTAGCGGAAGTCAGACAGATGATAATCAGCAGATAACCTCTCCAAAGACAGGTGATAATAGTCATACGGTTTTATGGATTTCTTTGTTAGGAGTGTCATTGGCAGGATTACTTTCAATGATATATGTGAGAAAGAAAAAGGAAAATGAATAATATGCAGCTTTAGACGAGAACATATATTCAGTTTAGGGGATAACCGGCATCACAAGAGATGCTGATTATCCCCTTTGAAA
>ERZ1035025.38-NODE-38-length-86421-cov-35.333256_pt1 | contig 86421 bp, 83 predicted proteins | sample MGYA00520619_ERZ1035025 | MGnify/ENA primary metagenome ERZ1035025 (study PRJEB33766, sample SAMN09781742) | gut metagenome | biome: gut microbiome | host: Homo sapiens | place: Madagascar | study: EMG produced TPA metagenomics assembly of the PRJNA485056 data set...
AAAAAATTTAAAAAAAATCCACGGTCAAGGTGAAAATTTTTTCAAAAAAATAAGCCAAACGTGCCAAAATTGCGCTTTTTTAAATTGCAAATAAATTGTTATGGCGGATGACAACCACGATAACCACATTTTGGCAGAGCGCCGCGCCAAACTTGCCGAATGGCGCGCGAATGGCGGTGCTTACCCAAACAACTTCAAACGCAACGCATTGAATGCCGATTTGCACGCGCAATTTGATTGCGAATCAGCAGAAGATTTGGCGCAAAACAAAAAGCATTTTTCAATTGCCGGCCGAATGCTTTTAAAACGCGTGATGGGCAAAGCCGCTTTTGCAACCTTGCAAGATATGTCTTCACGTTTGCAGGTTTATGTGAGCCGCGCCAGCGTGGGCGAAGACGCTTACAAAGATTTCAAACGTTTTGATTTGGGCGATATTGTTGGCGTTTGCGGTTTTTTAATGAAAACTCAAACGGGCGAATTAACCTTGCATGCTGAAAAAATTTGCTTGCTTTCAAAAAGTTTGCGCCCTTTGCCTGATAAATTCCATGGTTTAGCGGATATTGAACAAAAATACCGCCAACGTTATGTGGATTTGATTGTGAATGAAAAATCCCGTGCGGTTTTTTTAAAACGTTCCGAAATTTTGCATACCTTGCGCGATTTGATGCGTGGCGAAGGTTTTATGGAAGTGGAAACGCCGATGATGCATCCCATTCCGGGCGGTGCATCCGCCAAACCTTTTGTAACGCACCACAATGCCTTGGATTTGCCGATGTTTTTGCGCATTGCCCCCGAACTTTATTTAAAACGTTTGGTGGTGGGCGGTTTTGAAAAGGTTTTTGAACTCAATCGCAATTTTAGGAATGAAGGTTTGTCGCCTCGGCACAATCCCGAATTTACGATGATGGAGTTTTATTGCGCTTATGCCGATTATGAAGATGTGATGAATTTCACCGAAAATCTCCTAAAAAAACTGGCGCAAAGCGTTTGCGGCACGTTGCAAATAGAATACCAAGGCAAGATGGTGGATTTGTCCAAACCTTTTGAACGCTTAACCATTTTGCAAGCCATTCAAAAAGTGCATCCGGAAATGAACGATTCAGATTTAAAAAACGAATCCTTTTTAAAAGAAAAAATTCGCCATTTTGGTGAAGAAGTTACACCGGGCGCCTTGGGTGCTTTGCAGTTGCAACTTTTTGAAGCGTGTGCGGAAAAAGAAATGTGGCAGCCCACTTTTATTGTGGATTATCCCGTGGAAGTTAGCCCCTTGGCGCGAAAATCGGATAAAACAGAAAACATTACCGAACGTTTTGAATTGTTTGTGGTTGGGCGTGAACTTGCCAACGGCTTTTCGGAATTAAACGACCCCGAAGACCAAGCCGCGCGCTTTGAAGAACAAGTGAAAGCCAAAGACGCTGGCGATGAAGAAGCCATGTATTTTGATTCCGACTACATTCGCGCGTTGGAATATGGTTTGGCGCCAACTGGCGGTTGCGGCATCGGCATTGACCGCTTGGTGATGCTTTTAACCGATTCGCCTTCCATTCGCGATGTAATTTTGTTTCCGCATATGCGCCCGGAATAATAAAAAATGACCAGCATTCACAACGTTTTGGCATTGCTCAAAGACGATTTAAACGCCTTGGATTCTGAAATTAGAAAGGCTTTAAAAAGCGAAGTGGCGTTGATTTCGCAAATAGCGGAATACATTATTCAAAGCGGTGGCAAGCGGCTGCGCCCCATTTTGCATTTGTTAATTGCCAATGCGTTGAATGTGCAAGGTGTGGAAAAATACACAATGGCAGCCGTGATTGAATGCATCCACACCGCTACGCTATTGCATGATGATGTGGTGGATGAATCGGATATGCGGCGCGCCAAAAAAAGCGCCAATGCGGTGTTTGGCAATGCGGCAAGCGTTTTGGTGGGGGATTTTTTGTATTCCCGCGCTTTTGAATGGATGGTGAAAATTGATTCTATGCCGATTATGCAAGAGATGTCTTCTGCCACCAACACCATTGCCGAAGGCGAGGTTTTGCAATTGTTGAATTGCCACGATGCGAATGTGTCGGAATCGCGTTATATGCAAGTGATTCATTTTAAAACTGCCCGCCTTTTTGAAGCAGCGGCACGCACTGCTGCTATTTTGGCAGGTGTGGATTTGCAAACACAAAACGCTTTGGGCGATTACGGCATGTATTTGGGCACGGCGTTTCAGTTGATTGACGATGTTTTGGATTATTCCGGCAATGAAGCCGAAATTGGCAAACATTTGGGCGATGATTTGGCAGAAGGCAAACCCACATTGCCGTTGATTTACGTTTTGAATCACGGCACACAAGCGGATGTGGCGGCGGTGAAAACGGCAATTGAATCGGGCGGCAGGGCGGATTTTAAAAAAGTATTCAATGCCATTAACAACACCAACGCTTTGTCTTACACCCAAAAAATTGCCCAACAAGAAGCGCAAAAAGCCAAAGATGCCATTGAAAATGTTTTAAGTGCTTCACAATACAAAAATGCCCTGTTAGAATTGCCGATTTTTGCGGTATCTCGCCGCAATTAAGTTTGTCGGAGTGTAGCTCAGCCCGGTAGAGCACTGCGTTCGGGACGCAGGGGTCGTAGGTTCGAATCCTGTCACTCCGACCATTTTTTTCTCTTTTTTTATTTTGTTGTAATTTAAAAAAAGAGAGCATTTTGAAAATCAATTTGCAAAAAAATTGTTTATCCACGGTAAACTTTTCAAAATTTTCAAAAAAATATTCGGTTGACCGTGGAAAATTGCCTTTTGGAAATCTTTTGAAAAGGATTTTGCAACAATCAGCGCAGGATTTATACACAATTGTGGCGTAAGCTCGACGTTTTCAGTTTAGACTTATAAGCAAATTAAAACGGAGATAAAAAATGAAAAAAATCGTTTTTTGTGCGGCTGCCTTTTTGTTGGCAACAAGCGCTTTTGCAAGACCACATGGTGCTTGGGGACCACCGGGCGGCTGGCACCCACCGGGGCCACCGGGTGGTTGGGGGCCGCCGCGCCATTACCATTCTCACTCCAAGCATGTTTTTGGTTCTTTTGCTTTTGGCATTGGCGTGGGCAGTTTGTTGGCACCGCGCAGCATTTATTATTCGCCACCACCTGCGCCTGTTTATTCCACCACCACCATTTACACCGCGCCACCCGTTTATGCGCCAACGGTTCCAACTTATGTTGCGCCTGCGCCGGTGGTGGTTTCTCCAGTAGTCACGGTGCCGCAGAGCGTTTATACGGAAAAAGAACCAACCAAGCTCTTTTGCCGTTCCAAAAATAATTTTTATCCACAAGTGCGATCCTGCGCGGAAGGTTGGTTGGAAGTGGTGAATCGCTAGTTGTTAGAATCGCCCAAAAAAGCGGATAAATCAAAACGGATTTGCAAGGCGAATCGCTAAAAAAGGTTTTAAAACGAAAAAAAATCCACGGTCAACCCATTATTTTTTTTTAAATTTTTTTGCCGTTGACCGTGGATTTTTTTGAAAAATCGGTTTGGTAGGGCGTGAGAGGCTCGAACTCTCGACCTACGGATTAAGAGTCCGCTGCTCTACCAACTGAGCTAACGCCCCACCGAGTTTGAAAATTGTAAACCCGCTTGTTTTTTTGTCAATGCGTTTGATTTTAAAAAAATTAAAGCAATTTTTGCGCAATGCCTAAATGTTGGTAAATCAAAGGTGTGGCAACTCTACCGCGCGGTGTGCGTTGCAAAAATCCTTGTTGGATTAAATAAGGTTCCAACACATCTTCAATGGTCTCACGCGTCTCGCCAATGGCGGCAGCCAAATTTTCAACACCAACGGGGCCGCCCGAAAATTTGTGAATAATCGCATCAAATAATTTTCTATCCATTAAATCCAATCCAACCGAATCCACATCCAACATCAAAAGCGCTTGGTGGGCTAAATTTTGGGTGATTGTGCCTTGTGCTTTCACTTCCACAAAATCGCGCACGCGGCGCAACAAACGGTTGGCAATTCTGGGCGTGCCGCGCGCGCGTTGCGCAATTTCAAGTGCGCCTTTTTCATCAACGGCTGCGTTTAACAAATGCGCCGAACGTTTGACAATTTGGGAGAGTTCTATCGGGCTATAAAACTCCAAACGTGCCACAATGCCAAAGCGGTCGCGCAAGGGGTTGGTGAGCATTCCCGCGCGGGTTGTAGCGCCAATTAAAGTAAAAGGCGGCAAATCCAACTTCACCGAACGGGCGGCAGGTCCTTCGCCAATCATAATATCCAGTTGAAAATCTTCTAATGCGGGGTAGAGAATTTCTTCCACAACGGGGGATAATCGGTGAATTTCATCAATAAACAAAACATCGTGCGCTTCTAAATTGGTTAAAAGGGCTGCCAAATCGCCCGCACGTTCTAACACAGGCCCTGATGTTTGGCGCAAATTCACATTCATTTCATTGGCAATAATGTGGGCGAGCGTGGTTTTGCCCAAACCCGGTGGGCCAAAAAGCAAAACGTGGTCAAGCGCTTCTTGGCGTTTTTTGGCAGCCGTGATGAAAATTTCCAATTGTTCGCGGATTTTGCTTTGCCCTGTGTATTCGGCTAATTTTTGCGGGCGCAGTGCGCGCTCAATGTTTTCTTCATTTTTGGAAAGGTTTTTTGGGGAAATAAAACGCGCATTGCCGTTTGTTGCTTCCAAGTTGTCGCTTTCAATCATTTTTTTCTATCCAATATTGCAAAAGCATTTGTCCTAATGCCAGCAAAACGGGGCCTAAGAAAATGCCGATAAAACCAAACACCAAAATGCCGCCAAAAACGCCCAATGCCACAATTAAAAGCGATAAACCTGCGCCACGCGCCATCAAAAATGGTTTTAAAAAATTGTCGACACTACTGATGATGCCAACGCCGTAAAGAATCATAAAAATACACCAACCCATGCTCGCGTTAAAATAAAGCCAGAGGGCGGCGCCGCCCCAAACAATGGGTGGCCCAACAGGAATCATAGAAAGCAAAAAGGTTGCAAATGCCAATGGCACGGGTGCTGGCACGCCTGCAATTAAAAAACCGATTAAGGCAATAGCCGCTTGCGCTGCCGCGGTGCCAACAATGCCCAACATCACGGCGTTGACCGTGTCATAAACCCGATTAAGCATGGTCAGCCCCAAATTGCCACCTAGTTTTTTGGCAGCAATTTCCAAACGGTGCGCCAACATTTCGCCATCGCGGTATAAAAAAAACAAAATAAAAAAAACAAGCGCCAACTGCACAAGGCCGTTGGCAATCATTGTGCCGCTTTGAATTGCCAGTTTGCGTGCTGGTGTGATTGCCATGCGCAACAAATTGTTTAATTCTTCGCGCAATTCTTCTCTGTTGGCAGCGCGCTCTTGCCAAAATTGTATTAAATCATCGCCAACCCACGGAATGTGCGCAAACCATTCTGGCGCACTTTGGGGCAAACCCGATTCCAAATAAGGACGCACAAACACAATCAACTGGTCAAAACTTTTGGCAAAGGTTAAAGCCAACAAAAAAGTTGGGATGATTAAAAGCGATAACAACAATGAGGTTGCAATTAAAGCGGCAAGGCTTTTGCGTTTTCTAATGCGCGCCAAAATGTGGCGGCGGTAAGCAGGCCAAGTGGTTAGCCACAAAACAAAAGCCAATAAAATGGCGCCCAAAAAGGGGCTTAACACTTGAAAACAGCCGATAATTAAAAAACCAACAAGGGCAATTTGGGCAAGGGTTTTGGCATTCATTGTTGTATTGTTTAAAAACGAGAAAGCGCCTGCAAAGCGCGTTTGATGGCGGCATTGAGCGGCAAATCGTTTGGAAAGTCTTTGATTGCCAACAGGCTTTCTTTTTCGCTATAACCCAAAGCGAGCAGGGCATTTAATAAATCATTGGCAGGGTCTGGTGTGAAGTTTGAATCAAGCGTGATGAAATTCAATTTGCCGTCTAATTCCAACAAAAGCCGTTCTGCCGTTTTTTTGCCAATGCCCGGAATTTTGGTGAATTTTTGGGCGTTTTTGGATTGCACAATGTTTAACAAATCAACAGGTGTGATATTAGACAAAATTGCCAATGCTGAGCGCGCCCCAATGCCGTTGATTTTGAGCAATGCGCGAAAAGCCGCGCGGGTTGTTTCATCCAAAAAACCATAAAGGCTGTGGGAATCTTCTTTGATTTGCAAATGTGTTAAAACTTTCAATGTTTGGTTTAAAGGCGGCAATTTTTCAAAAAGGTTTAAGGGCAGGGCGATTTCATAGCCCACGCCGCCAACATCCAAAACAATATGCGGGGGATTTTTGGCTAACAAAACGCCAGAGAGTTGTGTAATCATTTTTTGATACGTTTTTCCACGGTCAACAAGAAAAAATTTTCAAAAAAACAAAGGGTTGACCGTGGATTTTTTTTAAAAAAGAGTTGGGAAAAAAAATTCCAAAAAATTGTTGCCAAAAAACAAAGCCAAAAGCCCGCCGCCCGCCAAATAGGGCCCAAAAGGAATAGGCACGTTTTTGCCGTGTTTGGTGGCAACAATCAAAACAATGCCCACCAATGCGCCCACAAAAGAAGAAAAAAGCACAATGAGCAACAACATTTTCCAACCAAACCAAGCGCCAAGTGCCGCCAAGAGTTTGAAGTCGCCATAACCCATGCCTTCTTTTTTGGTGAGAATTTTAAATACCCAAAAAACGCTCCAAAGCGATAAATATCCTGCCATAGCGCCGATGACTGCTTCACGAATGCCAACAAAACCATGCGGGCAAAGATTGATTAAAAGCCCAAGCCACAAAAGCGGCAAGGTTAAAGAATCGGGTAAAAGTTGGTGGTCAAAATCAATAAAGGTTAAGGCGATGAGAATCCAAATCAACACAACTGCCGCAAAACCTTGCAATGTTACGCCCAGCGTGAAAATTGCCAAAGCCGACAACAAGCCCGTTAAAAGTTCAATGAATGGATAACGCCAACTGATTTTTTGGTGGCAAGCTTTGCATTGGGCTTTTAAAAAGAGAAAACTCAAAACGGGAATATTTTCAAGTGCGGTGATTTTATGCCCGCAATTCGGGCAAAAAGAGCGCGGAAAGGAAAGGGAAAAGCGCGGTTCGTCTATTTTGGCGAGCGCTTCGGGTTTGAATAAATCTTTGAAATATTCTTGGCAATCGGTTTTCCATTCGCGTTCCAAAATTTTGGGTAGGCGAAAAATTACCACATTTAAAAAACTGCCCACGCATAAACCAATTAGCCCCGCTGCAAAAACAAAAAACGCAAGCGGGGCAGTTTGCAAAAAGGCGGGCATTTACATCACACCGCCGAGTTTGAAGATGGGCAAATACATAGCAACCACCAAGCCGCCGATTAAAACGCCCAAAACCACCATAATGATTGGTTCCATCAAGCTGGATAAAGCGGCAACCATATTGTCGACTTCTTCTTCGTAAAAATCGGCAACCTTGCCCAACATATCGTCCAAAGCGCCTGATTCTTCGCCGATGGCGGTCATTTGTGTAACCATATTGGGGAAAACATAAGAATTCACCATTGCAGAAGTTAAAGATACGCCTGTGGCAACTTCGTCACGAATTTGGTCGGTGGCTTGTTTGTAGACAATGTTGCCTGCCGCACCACCCACAGAATCAAGCGAATCAACAAGCGGCACGCCCGCGGCAAACATCGTGGCGAGTGTTCTTGTCCAACGGGCAATGGATGATTTTTTGATGAGCTCACCAAAAATTGGCAGTTTTAAAAATAGTCGGTCTAAAACTATTTGCATTTTGACCGAGCGTTTCCACGAATAAAAGAATAGGAAAATGGCAAAGAAAATGCTACCGAAAAGGATATACCAGTTCGCCACAACATAATCCGACATGGCAATCACAATCAAGGTTGGGGCAGGCAAATCAGCGCCAAAGCTGGTGAAAATATCTTTAAAGGCGGGAATGACGAATATCATAATCACCGCGACCACAATAAAGGCAACGATGATAATTGCCATTGGGTAAAACAAGGCGGATTTGATTTTGGCTTTAATGGCAACAATTTTTTCCAAATACAAAGCCAAGCGGTCCAAAATATCTTCCAAAATACCTGCGGCTTCGCCTGCTGTTACCAAGTTGCAATACAAACGGTCAAAATAGAGCGGATGGCGCTCCAATGCTTGGGATAGCGAGGTGCCGCCTTCAATATCACCTTTGATGGTCAACAACAATTCGCCCATTTTGGGGTTGGCGTGCCCTTTGGCAACAATATCAAAGGCTTGCAATAGCGGCACGCCCGCGCGCATCATTGTGGCAAGCTGGCGCGTAAACATACACACATCTTTTTGGGTGATTTTTCTGCCACTTTTTCTGCGCATTTGTTTTAGGCGAATGTTGGTGTAGCCTTGGCGGCGCAAGGTAGTTTGCGCCATGGAATAAGAGGAGGCTTGCATTTCGCCCGTGATGCTTTTCTTTTCGCGGTTGATGGCGGTGTAATGAAAGGTGCGCGCCACCGGCATTTTTTTCTTGGGTGGCATTTTGGTTTTGGTTGCGGTTTTTGTTTTGCTGATAGCAGTAGCCATAGTGTTTTAACCCTTATAAAGAAAATGTTTTAAGCGTTGGTGCAACCCAACACCTCGTCCAAGGAAGTATCCCCGTGAATAACCTTTAACAAGCCCGATTGGCGCAAATCACGTATGCCTTCGGCTTGGGCTTGCGCGGCAATATCAAGCGCCGTGGAACCTGCCAAAATCAAGCGCTGCATTTCTTCGGATACGGGCATGACTTGGTAAATCCCCACCCGTCCTTTGTAACCTGTGCCGCCGCACAAACTGCAACCCACAGGACCATAAGGTTTCCAACCACCTGTTAGTTCGCTGGGCGTAAAACCTGCGGAAATTAAAGCATCGCGTGAGATTTTGACCGGTTTTTTGCAAGCTTTGCACAATCGGCGCGCCAAGCGTTGTGCGGTAATCAACAACACGCTGGATGCAATGTTGAAAAGCGGCACGCCCATATTCATTAAACGAGTCAAGGTTTGCGGGGCATCGTTGGTGTGCAGTGTTGACATCACCATATGCCCTGTTTGGGCGGCTTTAACCGCAATTTCAGCGGTTTCCAAATCCCGAATTTCCCCCACCATAATAATGTCTGGGTCTTGGCGCAAAAATGATTTTAATGCCGCCGCAAAAGTCAAACCCGATTTGTCATCCACGTTCACTTGGTTGATGCCGGGCAAGTTAATTTCCGCCGGGTCTTCGGCAGTGGAAATGTTGACTTCTTCTTTATTTAAAATATTCAAACACGTATAAAGCGAGACGGTTTTACCTGAGCCGGTTGGACCTGTTACCAAAATCAAACCATAAGGGCGTTGAATGGCATCCATCAAGGCGGCTTTTTGTTCGGGTTCATAACCCAAAGCATCAATACCAAGGGAAGCAGAGGTTGGATCCAAAATCCGCATCACGATTTTTTCGCCTTGCAAAGTGGGCAAAGTGCTCACCCGAAAGTCAATGGCGCGGTTTTTGGTATACATCAAACGCAAGCGCCCGTCTTGCGGCACGCGTTTTTCGGCAATATTTAAATTGGAAATCACCTTAATGCGGCTGGCAATGCGGTCTTTAATTTCCAAAGGCGGTTTTAACACTTCGTGCAATTCGCCGTCTACGCGAAAACGAATGCGGTAAAACTTTTCATACGGTTCAAAATGAATATCGGATGCGCCTTCACGAATGGCTTTAAACAACACGCCTTGCAAAAACTTCACCACCGGTGCGTCTTCTTCATCCGATGGTGTTTCGCTTTCTGAACCGCCCAAGTTGCCCATATAACTGCGCAACAAATCATCCGAGCCAGTGTCTTCTTCCCCAATATCTAAATTGTCTTCAATGGAAGAGGTAAAACGTTTGATGAGCGCTTCAAGCTTGAAATAATCCACCAAAATGGTGTCGACAGAATTGACATTTAGTTGAAAGCGGAAAGCATCCAAACCGACCATATCTGTGGGGTCGGCACACGCCACCGACAATTTGCCCGCCCGTTTGATAAGCGGAAACATTTTGTTTTCCAACACAATTTTTTTGCTAACCTCAGGCGCCCACGACATATCAAAGGAATCCAAGTCAAACAACGGCGTGCCAAAGGTTTGCGAAATAAACGCAGCAAGTTGCCCAGAATGCAATTTTTTAATGCGAATTAAGGCTTCAATAAAAGGAATACCATCGCGGTGTGCGGATTCAGTAATTTCATAAACTTCTTTTTCAGAAAGTTTTTTGGTTTGAATTAAAGTGCGCGCCAAACCGCCCAAACTTGCGGGTTTGCGGGCAGGTGCCGAGTTGTTGGCGTTGGCATTGATGTTGGATTTTCGGGCTTCCATAGTGGCGCAAAAGAATAAACACTACAAAATCAAAGCATAATGCAACCGAGCGCTGATTTTGTAAAGATTTTTTTGATTTTCCACGTTTATTTTCCACGGTAAACGTTTATTTTTTTGAAAAAAAATAATGGTTTACCGTGGATTTTCATTCATCACTCTTTCAATATCCGCAACTTCTTTGGGCGCTTGGGTATAAACTTCATTGCCATCTTTGGTAATTAAAACATTATCTTCAATGCGAATGCCGATATTTTTAAAATGTTGAAATTCTGCTGATAAATCTTTTTCATTAAAATATAAACCGGGCTCCACAGTCAAAACCATTCCTTTTTTAAATGTTTGGTTGCGCTCACCCATATCATGCACGTCTAATCCCAAAAAATGACTTGTGCTGTGCATATAATATTTTTTCCATTCGCCTTTTTCTATGGCATTTTGAATATTATCTTTTTTTATAATATTAAGATTCATTAAACCATCCACAAAAACTTCCAAAACTTTTTCATGCGGTGTATTAAAATGCACGCCCGGTTTGATTGTTTGAATTGCTTCTTTTTGCGCCGTTAAAACAATTTCATAAATTATTTTTTGTTCTGGCGTAAATTTGCCACTAATTGGAAAAGTGCGCGTGATATCGCCTGCGTAATTTTGAAATTCAGCGCCTGCATCAATTAAAACAAGTTCGCCATCATTTAAAAAACAATTATTTTGCGTGTAATGCAACACGCAGGCATTTTTGCCTCCTGCTACAATTGGCAGGTAAGCGTGCAAGGCATTGCCGCCATTTTGGCGAAAGGCGTAAGATAATTCTGCTTCCAATTGGTATTCCAACATTTTTGGGCGGCAATATTGCATGGTGCGAATATGCCCAATATCGCTGATTTCTGCCGCTTTTTTTAAAGCGATAATCTCGCCATCGGTTTTAATTATTCTTAATTTTTCAAATAAATTATTGCAATGTTGAAAAACAGAAGGAACAATTGGAAAACGCTTTTTTTTTAAATCATCAATCGTTTTAAAAATTAAATCATCCATATTTTTATTTTCACCGATTGCCCAATACAAATAGGTTTTATTTTTTAAATAATCGGCTAATTTTTTTTCAAAAAATTCAATAGGAAAAGCATAGGAAAACGAAAATTTTTTTTTGGCAAGTTTTGTGCCAAAACGAAAACCAAGCCATTGTTCTTCTAATTCATTTTTTTCTCGGCAAAATAAAATGTTTTTTGGGGTTCTTCTATTGCCTGAAATAATTAAAATAGATTCAGGTTCATCAAAACCGCTCACATAATAAAAATTATTATCCACACGAAAAGGAAAATCAGCCGATGTCGTGCGCGGTTTTTCTTTGCCGCTACTTAAAATTAAAACCGAATTTTCACCTAATAATTTATTCAAATTTTTTAAATGTTTGCCAAACATTGTGGTCTCGCTTTTTCAAAAAAAATAATTGTTTACCGTGGAAAATTAGCCCCAACTGCCATCCACGCGTGCCAAAATTAGCATTTTGGTATAAAGCACGGCAAATAATAGGCTTGCCGCTAGCCAAAAAGCTTGGGCGGATAAAATCCAAGTTGTTGATTTTTCGGGGAAAAATAACACAAAGAAAACGCGCAAAATGCCTGCCAACACCAATGCCCAAAAAACACAACCCAAAAATTTTGGCGGGGCATAAACACTTCTGCCCGTGTGGCCTAATGCCACGCGCGCCATCATTCCAAAGGCAAAAAGCCCGATGCCGCCAATGGCAAAGCAATGAACAGCAAGGCTTGTGCTTAGCATTTTGACGCCCAACATATTGAGCGCTTCTAAGGCGAATCCCAAAATAAATGCCACATAGCCTGCAAAAACGCTCATCAACAAGGGATGGCGCCAAAGCGCAGGATGGTGCCAAAGCGACAAGCGGTAAAAATGCAACAACGCCTGCACGCCTGCCAAAACGCCGCAAGCAAGGCGCAAATTGCTGTTGTAATTCACTTGCGCGATGATTTCCAAAATGCTGAAAATAAAAAACAATACCAAACTCCAACGGTCGAGTGCTTTGGAATTTTTCGGCACAAAGCCGTTGTTTAAACCGCGCTCAATGAACATTGGCATCACACGGCGCGCCATGGTCAAAATGAGCGCCAAAACCAAATAAAATCCGCTATAAAGTCCTACCACAACGCCCAAATGCCACACGCCCAACAAGCCCAAATGAAACACCAACACAGCAGGCACAAATAACCACAATTTGCCGATTATCGCCATTTGTTTCCATTGTTTTTTTGCCACCACATTGCGCGTTAGTTGAACCGACAAAATCCCCCAAAAACTGCATTCCAAAAAGCAAGACAACCACGTGATTAAACTGCCATCAAAGGGGATAAAAGGCAAAATGCGGCAAACCAACCACAGCACAGCAACCAAGGCAAGCGATGCGCCGTGTAGGGTTGATAAATGCGTCCAATTTTTAACGGCGGTAAGCAAAAATCCAGCAACAACAGCGCCTGCAAAGCCAAAAATCATTTCGTGTGCGTGCCACGAAATGCCGCCGATTAAAAAATACATTTGCCCCAAAGGCGGTTTGCCGTGAAAAAAAATACCGCCCCAAAGCAACATTAAGAAAAAAGCGGAGAATGCAGCCAAAATAAAAAATGGACGGAATCCCGTGTGCCACAAGGCGATTTTGCCTTTAAAGCGTGGTTCAATTTCTAAAAATACTTCGCTCATTTGTTTTTCAAAAAAATATTGGGTTGACCATGGAATTTTATGATTTTGCCTTCAAAAATAAAATGGCAAAAATGAATAAAATTAAACTGATAAAAAATTCAATCAATGCGAGTAAGTTGACGGGAAAAGCTTCAAAAACACGCACCAAAGCTTCTAAAAAGTAGAATTGAAGAATCAAGGTTAATTTTTGAAAACTGCGGCGCACGCCTTTTAAAATGCCTAAAAATGCAAAACAAAGTGGCACGGCTTTTAAAACCAAAGTGGAGCCGCCCGGGCGAATGGGTGCGATTTTGGATTCCCACAAAATCAAAAAAATAATGAATAAAATCAAAAGGATAACGCAGGAATATTGAGAAAAAGTTTTCAAAAGTTTTTCCTGTTTACCGTGGATTTTTGCGTGCGTTAAATTCAAGTGCGCGGCATTCTTGGGCGAGTTTGTCCAACACGCCGTTGATATATTTGTGCGAATCGGTGCCGCCAAAACTTTTGGCAAGTTCTATTGCTTCGTTCAACACAACAGGCAAGGGTGTTTCCGGCGTTTTTAACAATTCAAAAGCGCCCAGCAACAAAATGCCCGATTCAATGGGAGATAAAGCTTGAAAATCGCGGTCTAAAAAAGGTTTTAAAGCCGACTTTAATTCGGTGTGGTGGGTTAAAACGCCGTTTAACAAATCTTCCAAAAACGCGCGATGCGCCCTTATAAAATCCTTTTGATTTTGCAAAGGTTCAAGCAATTCGGCAATTCTTTTTTCTTCTTTATTTAAATGCCAAGCGTAGAGCGCCTGCACGGCAATTTCGCGGGAAGCGCGGCGCGCGGTTTTTGGTGATTTCATTGTTTTATTGGTAACCTTTATGCCGCAATTCTTGGCACAAATGCGCCATTTCAACAGCCGCGCGGGCGCAATCTTCACCTTTGGCAATCACGCGTTCTTCTACTTGCGCGGCGTTTTCACAGGTCAAAATGCCGTTGGCAATGGGAATGCCAGTGGTTAATTGCACATCCATCAAGGCGCGCGAAGATTCGTTGGCGACAATTTCAAAATGGTAAGTCTCCCCGCGAATGACGCAACCCAAAGCAATTAAAGCGCCAAAACGCCCGCTTTGCGCCATATTTTGCAAGGCAAGCGCAATTTCCAAAGCGCCGGGCACGCTGGCAATGGTGATATCAGGGTCGCGCACGCCCAAGCGGCGCAATTCATTGATGGTTGCCGCCAACAATTCGCGACAAAATTCCGCATTAAAACGGCTGGTGACGATGCCGATTTTCAAACCATTGCCGATTAAAATTGGCAAATGCTCGCGAATAGTGGGGAAATGCGCTTCGGATATAATCGGCGGGCGTTTTTCAGACATTGTTTTCTCCGTTTGTTGCGTTTAATTGGCGGCGCGGTTTTTTGGTAGGCTAATGACCTTGGCTTCGGGCACTTCGGAGAGTTGCGTGATAAAACCCGTTACTTCTAAGCCAAAACCCGCCATTGACGGCATTTTTTGTGGGCGGGAAAGTAGCCGCATTTTTTTAACCCCCAAATCACGCAAAATTTGCGCCCCAATGCCGTAGGTTCGCGGGTCCCACTTGTGAATTTGCTTGATTTGACCATTCAAACGGTCAATCCAGTCTTGTGATTTTTCTTCCCTTTGCATTAAAACGATGATGCCGTGCCCGTTTTTTACCAAGGCTTTTTGCGCATCCGCTAGGCTAAATGCGCCCGGGTGGCTTTGCGGGTCTAAAAAATCCAACACGGATAAAGGTTCATGCACGCGCACAAGCGTTTCTTCATCTTCTGGAATGTTGCCGTATTGCATCACCAAATGCGTTTTGCCGCTGGTTTTGTCGGCATAAGCAATGAGTTCAAATTCGCCAAAGGCAGTGGCGATGGTTTTTTGGGAAACACGCGCCACCAAACTCTCGCGCGTGGCGCGGTAATGAATCAAATTGGCAATGGTGCCGATTTTAATACCGTGTTTTTCGCCAAATGCCAACAATTCTGGCAAACGCGCCATTGTGCCGTCTTCGTTCATAATTTCGCAAATGGTTGCCGCAGGCGTTAATCCAGCCAAACGCGTTAAATCGCAACCCGCTTCGGTGTGGCCGGCTCTAACCAAAACGCCGCCTTCGCGCGCGGTTACAGGGAAAATATGCCCGGGTTGCACCACGTCATCGGCAATGGCATCGGGCGCTGCTGCCACGCGAATGGTGTGCGCACGGTCGGCAGCGGAAATGCCAGTTGTTACACCTTCTGCCGCTTCAATAGAGACGGTAAAAGCCGTGGAATATTGCGCTTGGTTGTTGCGCGTCATTTGCGTTAAACCCAAACGCCGACAATGCGATTCGGTCAAAGTCAAGCACACCAAACCCCGCGCGTGATGCGCCATAAAATTGATCACCTCGGGCGTTACAAACTCGGCGGCAATGAGTAAATCGCCTTCGTTTTCGCGGTCTTCTTCATCAACCAAAATCACCATTTTGCCGTTTTTTAAATCGTCAATAATCTCGCTGGTGCTGGCAATGCCCATTTTTGCTCCTTTTTTGGTGCGAAAAAAAACGCATTGTAAAACGCAAAACAGCATTTTTCCACGGTAAACGCTGATTTTTTTTGAAAAAAATATTTTGTTTACCGTGGAAAATTGCAAAGTTTTAAATCTTAAAAATCTCTTCAATGTGTTTTAAATTTTTTAAGGGTTTAAAGAGTAACCTCCCCCCCCCCCCCGCAGCGTTTTTTAGAACCAAACAATTTTTAGGCGGGTGTTGGTTGATTAAATGAATGCCCGATGAAATCAGTGTGTTTTTTTGAATATGTGAATTGCCGATAATGCTGCTATTAGGATATAAAATCACGCCTTCTTCAATTGTTGGACGACCGTATTGATTGCGCCCAACGGTAGAATTTTGATAAATAGCAAAATAATTGGAATATTTAGCTTTTGCAAAAACAATGCCCACCGAATGACTAATAAAAAATATTTCAGGCAATTCTATTTCATAAAATAAATCAATAGCATTTAAAGACTTATTTAATAAAAATAAAAGTGTTGGCAGTTCCGTTTTTTCTGTTTCTTTAAAAATTGTATTTGAAAGCAAATAAAGAAAAATACAATATTGCGTGGATTGTCGTGTATCAAAAATATTATCATCCCAAACCCGCACGCTATTAACCAAAACCCGCATGCGATTCAAACTTTGCGGTATATATTTTTGAATACTTATTAAATGATTTTCATTTTCTTCTAAAAATAAATGTTGTAGTTGCTTGTGGATAAATAATGCAAGATTTTCAAAATCCATTTTTTGCAAAAGATTGATTTTCATTATTTTATTTCCGTTGGAATGCCGACAATGAAGTCGGGGTTTTCGGTGTTTTTAAAGGTTAATAAATGTTCGGCTTTGTATTGTTTGGCAATATTTTCAGCGTATTGTTTTAAATGAATGCCGCATCCTGAACAAATATTGTAAGCGTTGTTTTGTGTTTTTTCTTTTGAAAAAACAAGTTTTAATAATTGTTCGGCAATATTTTTGGTATTCAAAAAATCCAAAACCGCATTGGCGTTTTGAATAGTGATGTTTTTTTTATTTTGAAAATAATGGTGCAAGGATGGTGTTAAACGATTGGGGTTTTCATTTTCACCAAACATATAAAACAAGCGCACCCAAGAAAATCGGGTTTTGGTATTGTTAAATAATTCATTTAATAAAAAATACAATTCCGCCTTGGCTTTGCCATAAGGCGTAAAAGGTTTTAAAGGCGTTGAAATATCCAAAGGTTCTTTTTGCTTTTGGTATTCATAACAAGTGCCAATGCCAATAAAATGTTCCACATTATTTTTTAATGCCATTTTGGCAAATTCAAAAGAAGCATTTTGGCACACGATATTTAAATTAGAATGTTGGTATTTGCCGTGTTCGGTATACCACGCCAAATGAATAACGTTTTGAATATTATTTAAAGCATTTTCAAAAAAATCAGGTGATTCGTTAAAAAAGTCGTTGGTAAAAACTGCCGTTTCGTTTTTAAATAAACTTGTTTTTTTGCGCAGAATTAAACGCACAGGAATACCACGCTCTGCCAACAAGGCACGCAAAGGCAAACCCACAAAACCAGTGGCACCGGTGATGAGAATGTTTTTCATAAAGAAATAATAACAAAAAGAAGCAATATTTTAAGATTGCGGGGGGGGGTAGAATCAGAATCGCTATCCACAAAGGGTTTGATGACAATACCTTGCCCTGTTGGCAATTCCAAGGCGGATAAACCATGCGCTGCCAAAACGGGGTCTTGGGTGTTTTTTTGTTCACGGTAATACCACCAACCATAATCATCCAAAACAATCACGCCACCCGGCACCAGCTTGGGCAAAACGGCGTTTAATGCCGCCAACTCGGCAGGTGCTTGGTTTAAATCAATGTGCGCAAAGGCAATGGCTTCTGGAAACCCTTCATCAAAAGATTGCGGAACATAGCCTTTAATCACCTTCACAAAGGGATAACATTCAAAACGTTTTTGAACCTTATTGAATAAATCCGCAGAATGTTCAGGCATTGCGTGATTTAAATCACCTTCTTGATGTTCAAAGGTATCATACAAATAATAGTTTTTATTTGTATGTTCAATACCGCTCATTGTTAAAATAATATTTGCCGTGTTGCCTTTGTAAGCGCCGATTTCTACAAAATCGCCTTTTAAATGCGTTGTCATTTTTGCAAAATGGCACAAAATATAGGTTCGCCAAATAATAGATAATTCAACATCGGTGTTGGAATTTTCCTGCACGGTTTGAATAAATTTTTTATTCTGCAAAAAAGTAAAATTTCTATTCCATGTAATAATATTATCGGCAGAATAAAAATGTTCGGGTGTAACGATGCTTTCTTGAATTAACTGTAAGCCTTTTTGAAAATTTTGTGGGTTTATCACATTAAAATTGATACCAAAAAATTGCATTATCATCTCCGATTTTGGAAAATATTTAGAATTTACCGTGGAAAATTGTATTTTTCCACGGTAAACCAATTATTTTTTTTGAAAAAATCATCATAATTTTTGAATTTCAGGTAACAAACGATAAAAAGCAGTGGTTCTTAATTGTGGTTGGTATTGTTTTAATATTTCATCAGCAATATTCCACGGGAGAATAATAAGAATATCCGGCGGGTTTTGAATTAAATGTTCAGGGGATAAAATAGGAATATGAGAACCGGGCAAAAATTGATTTTGTTTGGATGGCGCAGCGTCATAAACTTTTTCTATTATATCGTTTTTGATACCCAAATAATTTAATAAAGTATTGCCTTTGGCGGCGGCACCGTAAGCGGCAATTGTTTTGCCTAATTTTTTTTGTTGAATTAAAAAATCCAAAATAGAAAGTTTTAAATCAAAAACCTTTTTGGCAAAATCTTGGTAGGTTTTTAAATGTTTTAATTTTTCTTCTTTTTTTAATATTTGATGCACGATTGCTTCAATCAGGCGTTCATCATCCCAATGCGTGATATAAAGGCGCAAACTGCCGCCGTGCGTGTTTAAAATCTCAACATCATATATTTTTAATAAGGCGGCTCGCAAAATATTGGCGGCACTTGTTAAACTCAAATAAGAATAATGTTCGTGGTAAATGGTATCAAACTGCAATTTTTCAATTAAATTGAATAAATGCGGGAATTCTAATGTGATTGTTCCGCCTTTTTTTAAAAGGTTTTTTAAGCCCTTGGCAAAATCATTTATTTCAGGCACATGCGCAAAAACATTGTTGCCGATGATTAAATCTGCCTTGTTTAATGTTTGGGCATAATCGGCGCCAAAAAAGGCAATATTTGTAGGCACGCCAATTTGTCGTGCCGCCGTTGCCGTGCTTTGGGTGGGTTCAATGCCCAAGCAGGGAATGTTTTTTGAAACAAAGTTTTTGAGCAAATAGCCATCATTACTTGCGATTTCAACCACAAAGGAATTGTTGTTCAAATGCAATTTTTGGGTGATTTTTTCGCAATAATTAGCAGCATGCGCCAACCAACTTTTAGAGGTGCTTGAAAAATAAGCGTATTCGGCATTAAAAAAGGTTTCTCGCGTGGTGTAGTCTTCAATTTGCGCCAAATAGCAAACGGGGCAAAAGGCAAATTTTAAGGGTAGCCACGTTTCGTCTTTTAAGAGTTGCGCCGCCTTCAAATAACTGTTAGAAGGCGGGGCAAAGCCCAAGTCCAGCGCGGGTTGTAGATCGTTAAAGCAATGGCGACAACAGCTCATGGTGTTTTATTTAATTGGAATACCTTTGAATTTGCTGGTAATCATCGGGCGGTTTTTGTCTTTTTCTGACATATTGGCGATGGGCAACGGCCATTGAATGCCAAAGGCAGGGTCTAACGGATTCATACCGCCGTCTGATGAAGCGATAAACGGCATAGAATGCGCATAAAGCAATTCGGAATCGTCTTCCAAACTTTGAAAACCATGCGCGCAACCGGGCGGAATGAGCAGTGCGGTGCTGTTGTCGGGTGATAATTTCACAGCCACCGAGCGCAAAAAGGTGCTGGAACCTTCGCGCAAATCCACCACCACGTCATAAACCGAGCCTTTGATGCAGTTGACCAATTTGTATTCGGTATAAGGCGGGTTTTGGTAGTGCATACCGCGCACAGTGCCGGCTTTTTTGGTAACCGAATGGTTAATTTGCATCACTTCGCCTTGCCAACCCAAGCGTCTTAAATTTTCCAAATCAGATAAACGCGTGAAAGAACCGCGCGTGTCGGTGAATAAAAAACGTTTGATTTGCGTAACGCCGGGAATAGCAGTAGAGATGCTGCGTAAATGTTTGGTGATCATCGTGACTCCTTGGTTGTGAATGCTGCAATATCATTTAAGCAAAGTTTTAAAGCGTCTTTGGGTGAGGCGCTGGCTTTTAAATACCACTGGCACGTGTGTTGCACGGCTTCGTCCAAATCCCAACGGGGAAAAATGCCCAAGGCGGAATTGGTGCGGTAGGTGTCAAGCGCCAAAAGGCTGGCTTCGTGCATTTCGTCTGGGCTTGGGTTGTCAATGGCAATTTGCCCTTCGGGGAAATATTCCTGCGCTTTTTCTAAAACTTCCAAAACGCAGGCGTTGTTGCGTGCGCCCGGGCCAAAGTTATAAGCGCCTGCAAGCTCTGGTTTGGCGTGCAGTTTTTCTGCCAACATCAAATAACCGTAAAGGGATTCCAAAACGTGTTGCCACGGACGAATGGCTTGTGGACTGCGGATAAACAAGGTTTCCTTTGCCATCCAAGCGCGCATGGCATCAGGAATTAAGCGGTCTTCCGACCAATCACCACCGCCAATAACGTTGCCTGCGCGGGCGGTTGCCAAGCCAATTTTGTGTTGTTCAAAAAAGGACATGCGGTAACTTGCCGCTGCCAATTCGCAAGCGGCTTTGGAGGCACTGTATGGATCGCGCCCGCCCAAATGGTCGTTTTCGCGGTAGGGCCACGGCCATTCAAAATTTTGATAAACCTTGTCGGTGGTGATGATGATGATGGTTTGAATAGAAGGCGATTCGCGAAGCGCTTCCAACAAATTCACAGTGCCCATCACGTTGGTGGCAAAAGTTTCCTGCGGCAAGCGGTAACTTTCACGCACAAGTGGTTGGGCAGCTAAATGAAAAACAATTTCAGGGCTTGCTTCTTCCACAATTTGTTGTGTGCTTGCCAAATTGCGCACATCTGCAAAATAGGATTTAAAGCAAATGTGTTCCACATTCGCCATGGTGTAAAGGTTGGGGTCGGTTGTTGGATGCAACGACATACCAAAAACCTTGGCACCCAAGACTTTGAGCCACATTGTTAGCCACGAGCCTTTAAAACCCGAATGCCCGGTTAAAAGGACGTTTTTGTTTTCCCAAAACGATAAACTAGGATTTTCCACGGTCAACTCAAAATTTTTTTCAAAAATGCGCTTATTCTACCAAATTTTCCACGGGGCTTTGCCGCTTTGCCATAATTCTTCCAGTTGAATTTTTTCGCGCAACGTATCCATCGGTTGCCAAAAACCCAAATGTTTCCACGCCATTAGTTCTTTATTTTTGACAAGCGTTTCCAAGGGTTCGTTTTCCCAAGTGCATTTGTCGTCTTTTATTAAATTCAAAACCTTTGGGCTTAAAACGAAAAAACCGCCGTTGATTAAGTTTGTGCCTTCAAGGCTATCGCCTTTGGGTTTTTCGGTGAAACCTTGCACTTGGTTATTTTCGCAACGCAATGACCCAAAGCGTCCGGGCGGCTGCACGGCGGTGACTGTGGCGAGTTTGCCGTGTTGTTTGTGAAATGCGATGCTCGCTGTAATATCCACATTGGACAAACCATCGCCGTAGGTAAAGCAAAAGTAATCGTCATTTTGAATGTATTTGGCAACACGCTTTAAGCGCCCGCCTGTCATACTTGTTTCACCGGTGTCGACCAAGGTAACCCGCCACGGTTCAGCGTGGCGCTCGTGCACTTGCATTTCATTTTTTTGCATATCAAAAGTCACATCCGACATATGCAAAAAATAATTGGCAAAGTATTCTTTAATCACATAGCCTTTGTAACCGCAACAAATAATAAAATCATTGATGCCGTGTGCGGCATAAATTTTTAAAATGTGCCACAAAATAGGATGCCCGCCAATTTCCACCATTGGTTTGGGTTTAATATCCGTTTCTTCTGCCAAGCGTGTGCCCAAACCGCCTGCCAAAATAACTGCTTTCATCGTTGTTCCTTGTTGATTTTTTAAAAAATTTTAGCGTTTACCGTGGAAAATCGCCACTGTTGGCGTTTTCGCCCCAACGCGTTAAGTTGGGCGGCGCCAAATTTAAAAAATCCAATAAGCGCGCGACCACAAAATCCACCAAATCGCCAATATTTTGCGGATTTTGATAAAAAGCGGGCGAAGCGGGGAAAATTGCCGCGCCCATTTCGCTCAATGCCAACAAATTTTTCAAATGCAATGTGGAAAATGGCATTTCACGCGGCATTAAAAGCAATGGTTTTTTTAGTTTTAAAACAACATCTGCCGCACGCGTGATGAGATTATGCGCTGCGCCGTGTGCAATGTCGGCAACCGTTGCCATGGAAGCTGGGCAAATCACATATGAGTCGGGCGCGCCGCTGCCTGATGCCAAGGGCGCATTCCAGTCGTGTTCGTCAAAAACCTGCAAGTTGTCGGATTGTGCGTTTAAAAAAAGCGAATCCAATAAAAAATCCTTGACCAATTCAGGCGATTCAGGAAGTGTTATGCCGCATTCCGACTCGGCAATCACCTTTGCATTTTGGCTAAAAATCAAAGATACGCGGGCAGGAGCTTCCAATAAACATTGCGCCAGACGCAGACCATAAACCACGCCCGATGCACCGCTAATGCCAAGCGCTACGTGCTTTAACTTTTCCACAAATAATCCTATTAAAATGGCGCATTTTAACTGACTTCATTATGAATATTGTGGTTTTTGATTCGGGGCTTGGCGGCTTGACTATTTTAAAAGCCTTGCAAAAGCGTTTGCCTGCCGAATCTTTTTTCTATTTTGCCGACCACGCTTTTTTTCCTTATGGCGCGCGCGAAAATAATGAAATTCAACAGCGTGTTTTAAACATTGCAAGGTTTTTTGAAAAACATTCGGCAAAAGCCTTTGTGATTGCCTGCAACACGGCAAGTGCGGCGGCGGCAAATGTTTTAAGAGAAAAATTGACCTTGCCGATTATTGCCGTGGAACCTGCGGTAAAACCCGCTGTTGCCTATTCAAAAAACAACGTCATCGCCATTTTGGCAACGCCTGCCACAATCAAAAGCGAGCGTTTTTTAAATTTGGTAAAAAAATACCAAGCCGATAAAAAAATCATTTTGCAAGCTTGCCCCAACTTGGCAGCCGTAATTGAAAATGCAAAGGCAAATCCAAAAGCTTTGCAACAAGAATTAGAAAAGCTATTGCCGCCTCTGGCACAAGAATTGCCCGATGTGGTTGTTTTGGGCTGCACGCATTACCCGTGGATTAAAAAAGAAATTGCGGCGTTTTTTGCGCCCAACACCTTGATTTTGGACACTGGCGCGGCGGTTGCGCGGCAAGTTGAAAATCGCTTGGGCGAAAAAGTGCAAAGAATAGGGCAGGGCAAATTGTTTTTTGCCACCAGTGGCGAGAAGCAAAACATGCAAAAGCAGTTGGCTGCTTTGGGGTTTTTAGGTTTTCAAGTTACATTACCAGCGCCATTGGCGCGGCAATGAAGTTGGCTGCTTTGGGGTTTTTAGGTTTTCAAGTTGAAAAACTTGTAATTTCTTGAAATTGGATGATTTTCCACGGTAAACGAAAAAAAAATTTCAAAAAAAATCAAGGTTTACCGTAGATTTAATTTTTCAAAAAAGTTTTTTTCAAAAAAAAATCAAGGTTTACCGTGGATTTTTAGCTTTTTTATCATCCGTTGTTCAAAGCACCTTTGTTTTTTCAAATTAACCCATTGGCAACCACATAGAATTACTTTTCTTTTTCGGCGGCGCTGCGGGTTTTTTTGTTGCAGGTTGGTTTGGCGCGGTAGGCACTTCGGGCGCGGCATTTAGCGGCGGAAAATCGCGCACCGGGTCAAATAGCGGAATCACTTGCACTTGATTGCTGGGCACTTCTTCTGCCATTGATTCATCCATTGGAATTGCGCCGTCTGTTAGCCATTGTGGTTCGCCTTGCGGCGGAAAATCTTTGTTTTCGGCATAAATCCAATCTTGCTCGCCTTTGTCGTTGGTGATGTTGAGCAAATAAGGCGGCGGGCTGCGTTTATCCAAAGGCGCATTGGATAAGGCTGTTTTCATATAATCAATCCAAATGGGTTGTGCTGCCACACCGCCTGTTTCGCGGTTGCCAAGTTTTTTGGGTTGGTCATAACCCATCCACACGCAAGCGGCGCGCGCTTTTTGGTAACCGCAAAACCACGCATCGCGGTAATCGTTGGAAGTGCCTGTTTTGGCGCCCAAATCTTGGCGTTTTAAGCTTGATGATGAACGCGCCGCCGTGCCGTAAATTGCCACGCTGTTCAAATAAGAATGCATCACAAAAGCGTTGCGCGCATCCAACACGCGATTGGCTTCATCGCCTGCTTCTTGCGGTTTTGCCGACCAAACCACTTCGTCATTGGCATTCAAAATTTCTGCCACCACATAAGGCGCAATTTGAAAACCGCCGTTGGCAAAAATGGAATAGGCGTTGGTCATTTGCCAGACGGTAACCGAACCTGCGCCGAGCGCAGTCGTCAAATAAGGCGGGTGTTTTTCTTCATCAAAGCCAAAGTTTTTAAGGAATCCTTGGGCGTAATCGGCAGAAATTGCCCGCATCAAACGCACAGCCGGCACGTTTTTGGAACGATTCAAAGCGCGGCGCAGTGTGATGGGACCTTCAAACTTTTTGTCGTAATTGTTGGGTGTCCATTCTTTGCTGCCTGTATCTGCCGCGCTAATTGTCAAAGGTTCGTCATAAACAATTGTGGCAGGCGTGTAGCCTTTTTCCAAAGCCGCTGAAAAAATAAAAGGTTTAAAAGCCGAACCCGGTTGCCGCCAAGCTTGTGTGGCGTGGTTGTATTTGTTGCGCGCAAAATCAAAACCGCCAATTAAAGCGCGCACAGCGCCGCTTTGTGGGTCAATGGAAACAAGAGCAGCTTCGGCATCAGGCAGTTGCGAAATAACCCATTGCCCTTTGGCATTCCGTGCCAAGCGAATCACACTGCCGGCTTTCAAACGCCGTTTTTTCTTGGCGGCAGAACTGCCCAAAAAGTTTTGCGCGCGTTTAATTGCATCGCCTTTTAAAATAACGGCTTCGCCAAGTTTGTGGTAAGCGCGAATTTCGTTTTTTTCAGCTGACAAAACAACGGCTGGAATAAGATCTTCTGAGTTAGGAATATATTGCAAAGCGTTGTCCAACACTTGCGCCAAAGGTGTGTTTGGGGATTTGGCTTGCAAGGCTTTTAAATCAATAAAACGCTCTTCGCCTTGGTAGCCGTGGCGGTTGTCGTAATTGAGCAAACCTTGGCGAATTGCACTGTAAGCGGCTTCTTGCTCGGGTTTTAAAATGGTGGTGTAAACCTTGTAACCGCTTGTGTAAACGTCTTCTGGGAAGGCTTCTTCTGCCGCTTGGCGTGCCATTTCTGCCACAAAATCCGCATGAACGCTGTATGTGGCAAGTTCGCGTTTAATTAGCAAAGGTTCTTCTTCGGCAGCGGCGTATTCTTCGTGGCTGATATAACCCAAATCCAACAAGCGCCGCAACACATAACGTTGCCGCACTTTGGCGCGGGATGGGTTGCTCACAGGGTTATAAAGCGAAGGTGCTTTGGGCAAACCCGCCAACATTGCCATTTCTGCTGTGGAGAGTTGCGCCAAATGTTTGCCAAAATAAACGCGCGAAGCAGCGGCAAAGCCATAAGCGCGTTGTCCTAAAAAGATTTGGTTGACGTAGAGTTCCAAAATTTGGTCTTTGGTCAAACTATGTTCAATTTTAAAAGACAAAAGCGCTTCATAAAATTTGCGCGTGTAGGTTTTTTCTGAGGACAAAAAGAAATTGCGCGCCACTTGTTGGGTGATGGTGGAGGCACCTTGCCGCTTGCCGCCGGACATCATATTGCTGATTAAAGCGCGCGCAATGCCTGTGAAATCAATGCCGCTGTGTTCATAAAAACGGTCATCTTCGGCTGCCAAAATGGCATTTTTCATTTGTTGCGGCACATCTTCAATGCGCACAAAATTGCGCCGTTCTTCGCCAAATTCGCCGATTAAAAAGCCATCTGCGCTATAAACACGCAAGGGAATTTTGGGGTGATAATCGGTAATCGTTTCAAGCGAGGGCAGTTTGGGGTAAGTTATTGCCACCACCAAAACAGCAATAGCGGCGACCATTAAGCCTAAACCACCCAAAAAAATAAATGGATAAAGTAAAATACGCAAAAAAAGTGGCAAACGCATAATTCTTTTTGAAAAAAAACAAATAGAATAGCGAATTATAACAGCGAGTTTTTTGTTATTTAATATGTTGCTGTTTTGTTGTATTGTAAGCGCTGTTTTTGGCGGATAACGCATTTTATGCTTTACGCAAAAACTTTCTGCTGTTAAAGTTTTACTTGAAGTTTTGTAATGAACTTTGTGTTTTACTTTGAAAATATTCGGGGGTCAGGTGGGTTTAAATATTTCTTCCATGCTCAAACGAGGCGCTTCAAATGCTTTGCTGGGCTTAGATATCGGCACTTCTGCGGTGAAGATGTTGGAATTGAGCGCTGGCGGCAAAAGTGGTTACCGCGTGGAGCGCTATGTTATTCAACCATTACCCAAAGGTGCAATGGTGGATGGCAATGTGATTGATTTTGACGCTGTGGTGGGCGCAATAGAAGAAGCCAAAAAAGAACTGCGTTCGTCCGCACACAATGTGGCAATGGCTTTGCCCACAGCGGCAGTAATCAACAAACGCATTGTGATGCCTGCGGGCTTGCGCGATGAAGAAATGGAATCGCAAGTAGAATCCGCTTCTGCGCAATACATTCCCTTTGCCATGGACGAAGTGAGTTTGGATTTTCAAATCATCGGTCCATCATTAGGTAATGAAGAAGAGGTTGATGTTTATGTTTGTGCTTCCAAACGCGAGCGTGTGGATGAATACGTGGCGGTTGCCGAAGGCGCAGGCTTAAAAGCCACGGTTGTTACAGAAGATACGCTTGCTTTGTTAGGCGCTTATGAATTTGCCCGCGAGGCTTATCCAAACAACGCCTCGGGCGAAATTGTGATGTTGGCGGAGGTGGCATCAGCCAACACGCGCATCAACATTTTGCGTGACGACAACATTATTTATTCACGCGACCAAGACATTGGCGGTGAACAACTCACCAACGACATTGTGGCGCATTACGGCATGTCTTTTGAAGAAGCCGAAGAAGCAAAATTGTCGGGCAACTTGCCTGATGGTTACAAAAACGAAGTTTTAGCGCCCTATTTGGATAGTTTGGGGATGGAAATCTCCCGCGCCTTGCAATTCTTTTTCACTTCCACGCAATATTCCCGCATCAACCGCATTGTGTTGTGTGGCGGTGGTGCTGTGGTGCCGGGCATTGCGGATGCTGTGGCACAACGCACCAATGTGGAAACGTCTATTGCCAATCCTTTTGTGAATATGAGCCGCGCAACTTCTAGCCGCATTCGCAATTTGGAAAAAGATATGCCAGCCTTGTTGACTGTTTGTGGTCTTGCTTTGCGGAGGTTTGATCCATCATGATTAGAATCAATTTATTACCCTACCGCGAAGCCGCGCGCAAAGCACGCCGCGAGCAGTTCGTCATTATGGGTGTTGTTGCCGCCGTGATTGGTTGCGCGGTGAGCTACGGCATTTATACGGTCAATGAAAGTTACATTGAAGCGCAACGCGCCAGCAATCAATATTTAACCACTGAAATTCAAGCCTTGGATAAGCAGCTAACGCAAATCAACGAGCTTAAAAAGCAAATTGATAGCTTGTTGGCGCGCAAAAAGGTGATTGAAGACTTGCAGCGCGACAGAGGCGACACCGTGCATTTGGCTGAGGAGTTGGTTAAGCAAGTGCCAGAAGGCATTTATTTGACGGCAATGAAGCAAAATGGCCAAGACATTAATGTCAAAGGTGTGGCGTTGTCCAACGCGCGGGTCTCGGCTTTAATGCGTAATATTGAATCATCCGCTTGGTTGCGTGACCCGCAGTTGGTGGAAGTGCGTTCCCGCACCACGCGTGGTCGCCGCATCAATGAGTTTGAATTGAACTTCAAACTTGGCAAAATGCGCAAAGTGGAAACCGAAGAATAGGGGATTATTGAATGGCGAAGAACTTTTTGTTGGGCAAGAAAAAATCACCCAAAGAATCGACCCCAAAAGAACCGCTTTTTGACATGCAAAAAGCCATTGATGATTTTCGTTATTTGAATCCGAACGATCCGGGCACGTGGGGACCTGCACCGCGTTATTCCGCTTTGCTGATGATTTTCTTAATTGTGCTTGGTGCGGCGTGGTTTTTTGTGTTTGATGAACAAAATGCCAATTTGGAACGCGCCCAAAATGAAGAAAAGAATCTGCAAAATCAGTTTTTGGATAAAAAACGTTTGGCGGTGAACTTGGATTTTTATAAGCAACAACGCGAAGAGGTTGACCGCGCTTTTGGCACTTTGTTAAAACAACTGCCGGGGCGTGCGGAAATGGAAGCTTTGTTGGTTGAAGTGAACCAAGCGGGTTTGGGGCGTGGTTTGCAGTTTCAGCTCTTTCGTCCAGAAGCGGAACAAAAATACGAGTTTTATGCCATGTTGCCGGTTACTGTGCGCATCACTGGCAATTACCACGATTTGGGCGCTTTTGTGGCGGATATTGCGCAACTGCCGCGTGTGGCAACATTGAGCAACTTGCGCATTGAGCCGATTGAACAAAACAACACCACGGCGCCAGAAACTGGTTTGACGTTTAATGGCACTGTCCGCACCTACCGTTATTTGGAGGAATCTGAAATTGCGGCACAAGCAGAGGCACAGGGTTATTAAAAAGAATAAAAGGTGAAAACGTGAAAAAACAATTGTTACTCTTGTCGTCATCATTGCTGTTGCTCTCCGCTTGTGCGGACGTGAGCAACCAAGACCGCATTCGCGCTTGGATTGATGAAAACACCCGCGGTATGCGCGGTCAAGTGGATCCTTTGCCGGAAATTCAGCCTTATGAACCCGTGCCTTATGAAGTGGAAGATTTATCCGATCCCTTTGATTCGGCAAAATTAGAGGCGGAAATTCGTGCACGCAAAATGGTCTCTGGTGCCAATGTTTTGCAGCCAGACTTTGAAGCGCGCGAAGTGCGCAATAGCTTGTTGGAACGCTATCCTTTGGAAGACTTGAAGATGATTGGTATGTTCCACATCAACAACGAACCGATTGCCGTCATCAAGGTTGATAACAGCGTGCAACAAGTTCGGCTTGGCGATTATATCGGCACAGATTTTGGCAGAATTGTTGCCATTCAAGAGTCGGAAATTGATATTTTAGAGCTCGTTCAAGATCCTGCGGGTGACTGGACGGAGCGTGAAAGTGTTTTATTTTTACAAACTTGGGAGGGACCAAAAGAATGAAAACATTAAAACAACGCTGCTTACTATTTTTGGCAGCTTGCGCATTCTTAGTGCCGTTGGCAACATCGGCGCAAGAGGATGCCGCGGCAACCAATAGTATTCAAACTTTAACCACAATGCGTCAAGGCACGGATATTGTCGTTAAGGTTGTAACCGAACAAGCCTTGGGTGAAGCGCCTGCTGGTTTTGCTGTGAGCAATCCATCGCGCATTGCCTTTGACTTTACCGATATGAAAAACGCCACCGGCAAAACCACCTTGGATTTTTCCGAAGGCACATTGCATAGCGCCAGCATCATTGAAGTGGGCAACCGCTTGCGTTTGGTGTTGAATTTATCCAGCAATATGAATTATTCAACCCGCTTGGAAGAAGATGGTCTTTATGTAGTTTTATCTCCCGTGGAACGCGTTAGCGACACCATGGATGGCAAAACCATTCGTTTTGCGGAAGAAACCATCACCAACAAGCCGCACGCCATTGAAGACATTGTTTTCCGCCGCGGTAAAGATGGCGAAGGTCGCGTGTTGATTGATTTGAGCGATTCTGGCACGGGCATTGATATCCGCGAACAAGGTCGTCATTTGGTTGTGGATTTCTTAAAAACCAGCGTGCCTGAAGCCTTGCGCCGCAAGTTGGACGTTACCGACTTTTCTACGCCCGTTGTCTCGGTTGAAACCAAACCGATGGGTGATAACGTCCGCATGACGATTACTCCGGATGGCTTGTGGGAACACAACGCTTACCAATCCGAGCGTCAATTTGTGGTGGAAGTCAAACGCATTATTGAAGATCCGAACAAGCTCGTGCAAGGCACCAAAGTGGGTTATGTTGGTCCGCGTGTGAGCATCAACTACCAAAACGGTGATGTTCGTGCGCTTTTGCGTTTGATGGCAGAAGAATTGGGTTTGAATGCGGTGATTAGCGAATCGGTGCGTGGTTCCACCACTTTGGTGTTGAAAGATGTGCCCGCTGACCAAGTGATTGATATGATTTTCCAACAAAAAGACTTGGATATGCGCCGCAAAGACAAAATCATTATGATTGCTCCGCGTGCTGAAATTGCGCGCCGCGAACGGGAAATGTATGAATCGCGCCACCAAGCCGATGAAATCCAACCCGTGCGCATGGAAGTTTTTGATTTGAGCTACCAACGCGCTGATGACGTGGCAACGCTTATTCGCGGTGTGGATGCCGAACAATGGGGTGCTTCTTCCCGTTTGTTGAGCAAACGCGGTTCTGCCTTGGCGGAAGTCTCCACCAACACTTTGTTTGTAACGGATATTCCGTCTCGTTTGGAAGAAATCCGCACGTTCATCAAACGCATTGACGTGGCTTCGCGCCAAGTGTTGATTGAAGCCCGCGTGGTGGAAGCCACAGACGAATTCTCGCGTTCCTTGGGTATTAAACTCGGCTTTATGCGTCCGGATACTTCGGGTAAAGGCACGGGGATTGGCGGCGATAGCGTTCGTTTTGGCGGTAACACAACCTATCAACCGGGTTCGTGGCAAACCAGAACCGTGACCAGCGCCAACGGCAAGGAAACCACGGAACGCTATTGGGAAAATGGTTTTGCTGTAAGAACGCCCTTAACGGCAAACTTGGGTTCGGTGATTTCTGGCAATGCGGCAGCAGCGGCAGGCACGGTAGCCTTCTCGCTCTTTGGTAACAGCGCCAGCAACATTTTGAATGCGGAATTAACCGCTTTGCAAACAGACGGTTTGGGCAAAATCATTTCCAGCCCACGCGTGGTAACCGCCAACAATGTGGCTGCCAACATCGAGGATGGTTATCAAATACCTTACCGTTCATTGAGCACGTCTGATGCAGGTTCCACCACCACCGAGTTTAAAGACGCCACCTTGCGCCTTAGCGTTACTCCGCAAATCACGCCAGAAGGCACGGTGAAAATGACCTTGGACCTCAAACGTGACGAGCCGAATATGGCAATTTTGGGTAGCGATGGCGAACCGTCCATCTCAACTTCCAACATTCAAACCACCGTGGTGGTTGAAAATGGCGGCACGATTATGATTGGCGGTATCTACAAAACCCAAGAATCCAGCAACACCGAAGGCTTGCCGTGGTTGCAAGATATCCCCTTGGTTGGCTGGCTCTTCAAATACAAACAACGCTCCATCAGCCGCCGCGAAGTGATTTTCTTCATCACGCCGCGCATTTTGTCTGAAAAACTGCGTGTGGAATAAATCCTTTCATAAAAAGAAAGAAAACAGCAGGCAGCGCCTGCTGTTTTTTTATTTGAATGATGATGATAATCAATAACCTTTTTTTAATCGGCTTGATGGGTGCTGGCAAAACAACTTTGGGCAAACGCTTGGCAAAGCGGCTCAATTTTGAATTTTGCGATTCGGATGCGTGGATTGTTGAAAACTGCGGCAAATCCATTGCCCGAATTTTTGCCGAATCGGGCGAAGCGGCGTTTCGGCAAATCGAATCGCAAGCCTTAAAAACACTTTGCCAACAAAAAAATTTGTTGCTTGCCACCGGTGGCGGCGCACCTTTGTTAAAAGAAAACCAAGTTTGTTTAAAAAACAATGGTTTTGTGGTTTATTTGCACGCTACGCCAAAAACGCTTGCCGCACGCATTGCAAACGACAACACGCGCCCTTTGTTGCAGGTTGAAAACCCTTTAAAAAAACTAGAATTGCTTTACGCCGTGCGCCACAGCATTTACACCAGCACCGCGCATTTTGTTTTAAATATTGATGATTTGTCGTTAGAATCCGCTCAACATTGCATTATCAACGCTTATGAAAATTTTCAATCTCAAAATTCCGCTTGATAAACCGCGCGCTTACGATATTTTGATTGGCAAAAACCTGCTTTTAAACGCCGAAATTTTTGCGCCTTTTGTTGCCAAGCGTGCGGTTTTCATCGTTACCAACACGACCATTGCGCCTTTGTATTTAAAAACATTAGAAAAAACGCTCCAAACGGCATCGGCAAAAAGCGTGCAAAGTTTGATTTTGCCCGATGGCGAGACGCACAAAAACCACGAAACCTTAAACCGCATTTACACCGAATTGTTGCGCCACAATTTTGAACGCTCTGGGCTTTTGATTGCCTTGGGCGGCGGCGTTATTGGCGATATGGCAGGTTTTGCGGCGGCAACTTACCAGCGCGGCATGGATTTTTTCCAAGTGCCAACCACCTTGTTGGCAATGGTTGATTCTTCTGTTGGCGGCAAGGTTGCCATCAACCATTCGCTGGGCAAAAATATGATTGGCGCTTTTTATCAACCCAAACGCGTGGTCATTGACACCACAACGCTAAAAACTTTGCCTGCGCGCGAATTTTCCGCTGGAATGGCGGAGGTTTATAAATACGGTTTAATCAAAGATGCCGCTTTTTTTGATTTTTTGGCGCAAAAAACACCGCAACTTTTTAAAAATCCTATTGTTGATTCTTTGGATACTTTATCAAAAATTATTTTTCATTGCGTGCAGATGAAAGCGCAAATTGTGATTGAAGACGAGCGCGAAGAAGGCATCCGCGCCTTGCTCAATTTTGGCCACACCTTTGGGCACGCCATTGAAGCAGGCTTGGGTTATGGCACCTATTTGCACGGTGAAGCCATTGCCGTGGGAATGCTGATGGCTTGCGATTTATCCGCAAAACGTGGTTTTTTGCAAAACGCTGACCTTGCCAAAATTGCCGAGGTTTTTAAATCCGCAAACTTGCCGATAAGCGTTTCCAACTTGCCTGCCGCTGAATTTTTGCCGTGGATGCGGCACGACAAAAAAGTGCAAAATTCCCGCATTCGTTTGATTTTATTGAAAAAAATTGGGAATGCTTTTGTTTGTGATGACGCAAATGATAAAGAAATCACCGAATCGGCTTCAAATTTTGCAAAATAAAATCCAAAAAAACGATTTTCCACGGTCAACCGATTATTTTTTTCAAAAAATTTAAGCGTTGACCGTGGAAAAAAAATCAAAAAAGCATAAAATGCTTTTTTTTTCAAAACAAACGAAGGGATTCAAAATGGCCTTGATTGTGCAGAAATACGGCGGCACATCGGTGGGCAGCCCAGAGCGCATTAAAAATGTAGCCAAACGCGTGGCAAAATACCACGCACAAGGTCATCAAGTGGTGGTGGTGGTTTCCGCCATGGCGGGCGAAACCAACCGCTTGATTGCATTAACCAAAGAAATTCAAAACGAACCCGATGGGCGCGAATACGATGCGGTTATTTCAACCGGCGAACAAGTTACCATCGGTTTGTTGGCAATGGCTTTAAAAAGCATTAACGTGCCAGCCAAAAGCTACACAGGTTCACAAGTTAAAATTTTAACCGACTCCACTTTTTCAAAAGCGCGCATTTTGTCTATTGAAGAAAACAACATTCGCCGCGATTTAAACGACAACAAAGTGGTGATTGTGGCAGGTTTTCAAGGGGTGGATAAAGAAGGCAACATCACCACCTTGGGGCGCGGCGGGTCAGATACTTCCGCCGTGGCGCTGGCGGCGGCTTTAAAAGCGGATGAATGCCAAATTTATACGGACGTGGACGGTGTTTATACCACCGACCCGCGCGTGGTGCCAGAAGCCAAAAAATTAAGCGCCATTACCTTTGAAGAAATGTTGGAAATGGCAAGCCAAGGCTCCAAAGTGTTGCAAATTCGCTCGGTGGAGTTTGCGGGCAAATACAAAGTAAAACTGCGCGTTCTTTCTTCTTTTGAAGAAGAGGGCGAAGGCACATTGATTACCATTGAGGAAGATAAAAAAATGGAACAAGCCATTATTTCAGGCATTGCGTTTAACCGCGATGAAGCCAAACTAACGCTTACCGGCGTGCCCGATAAACCCGGCATTGCTTTTCAAATTTTGGGCGCTATTTCTGATGCCAATGTGGATGTGGATATGATTATCCAAAACATTGGGCAAGATGGCTCAACGGATTTTTCTTTTACTGTTAATCGTGCGGATTTTGTCCGCGCTTTGTCCATTTTGGAAAAAGTAAAAATTCAACTGGGCGCGCGCGACATTTTGCACGACAACAAAATTTGCAAAATTTCCGCCGTGGGCGTTGGAATGCGCTCGCACCCGGGCGTTGCCACCACGCTTTTCAAAGCCTTGGCGGATGAAGGCATCAATGTCAAAATGATTTCCACTTCTGAAATTAAAATTTCCGTGGTCATTGACGAAAAATATTTGGAATTGGCTGTGCGCGTGTTGCATCGCGCTTTTGGTTTAGACCAATAAGTTTTAAATTGACAAAAGGCGCTTTTGTTTTTTAAAATGCGCCGTTTTTGGAGACGTGGCCGAGAGGTCGAAGGCACTCCCCTGCTAAGGGAGCATACGGACAAAATCCGTATCGAGGGTTCGAATCCCTCCGTCTCCGCCATCCACACGAGGCAAAAAAATGAAAAAATCCCTTTCTTATTTAGACGCTGGTGTGGATATTGCCGCCGGCAATCTTTTGGTTGAACGCATTAAACCACACGCCAAAAAAACATTAAACCCCCAAGTTTTGGGCGGAATTGGCGGCTTTGGTGCGCTTTTTGAATTAAGCAAAGAATACAAAAATCCGGTTTTGGTCTCCGGCACCGATGGCGTGGGCACCAAATTAAAACTTGCTTTTTTATTAAACCAACACAACACAATCGGGCAAGATTTGGTTGCAATGAGCGTGAATGATATTCTTGTTCAAGGTGCCAAGCCTTTGTTTTTTTTGGATTATTTTGCTTGCGGCCATTTGAATGTGGATGTGGCAGAAAAGGTGATTGCCGGCATTGCCAAAGGTTGTGAATTAGCCAACTGCGCTTTAATTGGTGGAGAAACTGCCGAAATGCCCGGCATGTATCCTTGTGAAGAATACGATTTGGCGGGATTTGCGCTTGGCATTGCGGAAAAAGAAAATCTCATCACCGGCAAAAAAATTGCCGCAGGCGATATTGTTTTGGGCTTATCATCAAGAGGCGCGCATTCCAATGGTTATTCGCTAATTCGCCGCATTATTGAAAAATCCGCGCCGGATTTCAACGCCATTTTTGATGAAAACAAAACTTTGGGTGAAGTTTTGTTGTCGCCCACGCGCATTTATGTTCAGCCGATTTTGTCGCTTTTAAAAAATATTGAAATCAAAGGAATGGCACATATTACGGGCGGTGGTTTGTTGGAAAACATTCCGCGCATTTTAAATTCCAATTTAAAAGCGGTTTTAAAAGCTGATTCGTGGAAGCGCCCTAAATTATTTGAATGGTTACAAAAAGAAGGGCAAGTGCCCAATGAAGAAATGGTGCGCACATTTAATTGCGGCATTGGTTTTGTTTTAATTTTAAATCCCAACGATGCCGATTTTGCCAAAAAACATTTGGAAAATTTAGGGGAAAAAGTTTTTACTATCGGTGAAATTCAACATAAAAAAGAAAATGAATCGCCGTGCGTGATTCATTTTTAATTTTTACATTTTTTTAATTTTTTACATTTTAAAATTTTCAAAAAAAATCCACGTTGACCGTGGATTTCTGTTGTTTTTTTGAAGGAGAAATAAAAATGCAAGCAAATGAAAACATCAACATTGACGATAATCAAACAGATGAAGATTTACACCAATCAAACCGCTTCAATCCGCCTTTAAATCAAATCCTTTACGGACCGCCGGGCACAGGCAAAACATACAATACCATCAACAAGGCGTTGGAAATTTTGGGCGTTGAAATAGAAGGCAAAAGCAGAGCAGAATTAAAGACTACATTTGACGAATTCCGCAAAAATGGACAAATAGAATTTATTACTTTTCATCAAAGTTTTGCTTATGAAGAATTTGTGGAAGGGATTAAGCCCAATATTGAAAATCAAAATGCCGAAATGACTTATGAAATCAAAGATGGAGTTTTTAAGAAAGTTTGTATCAAAGCTAAAAAAGAAAAAGAACCAAATAAAAAAATGATGAATTCTATGACCATCTTTGAGGAATTCTATAATCATCTTTTGGAGAAATAAAATTGGACTCTTAAAGGTATTTCTTTCACTAAATGTATCAATGTAATTAAATTTAAACGCAATGAACCTTATAAATACTATGAACTTTTCAAAAATGAATTGTATGAGATGATACAGGATGCAACAAAAGAAAAAACTGAACAAGAATTAAAAGATATTTTTAGGCAACATTTGCGACACGCAACACAAGAAAATTTAGAATTATGTTCTCCAGCTTATATAGCGATTATTCAGTATTATTTTGAATATTATATTGAATATTTTGAATATTATATTCCCAAAAAACCCTACATTCTCATCATTGATGAAATCAATCGTGGCAATATCAGCAAAATTTTGGGCGAACTCATCACGCTTATTGAGCCGAGCAAGCGAATCGGGGCAAGCCAAGAAGAAAAAGAGCGTGGCATAGGCGATGAATCTTTGGAAGTAACTTTGCCATACAGCAATGATGAAAATTTTGGCGTGCCCAGTAACCTTTACATCATTGGCACGATGAATACTGCTGATAGAAGCATCGCTTTGCTTGATACGGCTTTGCGCAGACGGTTTGAATTTGTGGAAATGATGCCAGAATGGAATAATGAAAATATAAGCACAAATTGTGAAGGCGTGAATTTGCAAGCTTTGCTAAAAGTTATGAATGATAGAATTGAATTTTTGCTGGATAGAGAACTCACCATCGGGCATTCTTTTTTCATCAATGTGAAGTCTTTGAGCGAATTGCAACAAGTTTTTAAAAATAAAATTATCCCGCTTTTGCAAGAGTATTTTTATGATGATTATAAAAAAATTCAAGCCGTGTTGAATGATAATCAAATGATTCAATCCAAATCAAAACCTGATTTTTTGAATAAATTCCACGATGAAATAGATAGCGAAAAAGATGTGTATGCAATTACAGATTTTGAGCAATGGGATGAAGGGAGTTTTATGCAAATTTATGAAAATCATCAATAAAAATGAATAAAAACAAACCGCTTTGCATTGCTGAATGGCAAGTATTTGGAATTGATGATATCAAAGCCGTTATGGCTGAAAACAATTCTGAAAAAGCGCAAAAAATTTTTGATGAACTTAAAAATTTTGCCGATGAAAAGAGCAATCATATTTTTTTAAATTCTTATGGCAAAAACCGCCTTAAAGCACGAAATTATGTCGGGCTTATCCAAACCAAAAGTGGCTTTTGTTTGGAAATTTTGCCCAAAACTTTTCGTTTGGCAAATGAAAACGAAGGTTTTAAAAAGCACCAAGATAAAATCAACGAGGCAAAAGACCTTTTGCTAAAAATGCTTCAAACCCTTAAAAATTTGCCTTTCAAACAAAGCCACATTGCAAACTTAAAAACACAAAACGCCCCCTTGCTTGAAATTTTTGTGATGATGTTTTTAAACGAAGTGGAAATGCTGATTAAAAAGGGCTTAAAAAGCAATTACCTAGAAAGCGAACAAAACCGCAAATTTTTAAAAGGCAGGTTACTTTTTTCACAAAATTTAAAACACAATTTTGCCCACAAAGAAAGATTTTTTACCGCAAGCGATGAATAATTTACCCACAACATTGCCCCAAACAAACTGATTAAATCCACACTTTTGCTTTTAAGCACGCATCATTTTAGCGTTAAAACCAATGCCAGAATTGCGCAAAGCCGTTTTATTTTTAATGAGATTATTCCCAGTCAAAATTATGATAAAGATTTTGCAAAATGCGAAAATTTAAGACATTTTAAAGATTATGAACTGCTTCTTTTGTGGTGCAAAATTTTTCTTAAAAAACAAACTTTCACTGCTTATCAAGGCAATGAAAAAGCCTTTGCACTGCTTTTTGATATGAATGAACTTTTTGAAAGTTTTGTGGCGTGGCATTTACAAAAATACATTGCGCAAAAAACAGAAAAAATTAAAATTAAAACACAAGATGCAAGCAAATATTTAATGGAATACAAAGTTGAAAAAAACAAATTGAAAGATTCATTTCAACTGATTCCAGATATTGTTTGTCAAAAAAATGATAAAAATGATAAAATAATTTTTATTGCCGATACAAAATGGAAAATTTTAAATAATGAAAAGGATATTCAACAAAATGATTTGTATCAAATTTGGGCTTATTTAACAAAATATGAATGTCAAAAAGCTTATCTTATTTATCCTAAAACAAATAAAAAACATTTGATTAAAATAAAAAAATTCTTTTATAAAGCTTATAAAAAAGAAGGCAATTTTCAATTCCAATTAAAAATTCATTTTTTTAATTTGAACAAATTTTTAGACAAATAAAAACAAATTATTTAGCTCTTAATTTAAAAATTTAAGTTTTCAAAAAAAAATCCACGTTGACCGTGGATTTTTTTGTTTTATTGGATTTGAAAAAAACAAAGTTCAGCGCACAATTTGCGCCAATTCGCCTTTTTGGTAGCGTTGCGCCATTTTTTCTAATGGAATGGCTTTGATTTTGGCGGCTTGTCCTTCGCAACCAAAGGCTTGAAAACGGGACAAACAAACTTTTTTTGCGGCCTCGCGCGCGGGTTTTAAATATTCGCGCGGGTCAAATTTTTGTGGGTTTTCAACAAAAAATCGGCGAATGGCGGCTGTCATTGCCAAGCGAATATCGGTGTCAATGTTGACTTTGCGCACGCCGTTTTTAATGCCTTCCACAATTTCTTCAACTGGCACGCCATAAGTTTCTTTCATTTCGCCGCCAAATTGCCGAATTTCTGCAAGCAATTCTTGCGGCACGGAAGAAGAGCCGTGCATCACCAAATGCGTGTTGGGCAATCGCTGGTGAATTTCTTTTAAACGCTGAATGCTTAACACATCGCCCGTTGGTTTTTTGCTGAATTTGTAAGCGCCGTGGCTGGTGCCAATGGCAATAGCCAAGGCATCGCATTGTGTGGTTTTAACAAAATCGGCGGCTTGTTCCACGTTGGTGAGCAAATCTTCACGTTCCAACTTGCCTTCTGCGCCAATGCCATCTTCTTTGTCGGCTTTTAAGGTTTCCAAACTGCCCAAAACGCCCAATTCTGCTTCCACCGACACGCCAATGGCGTGCGAAAATTCCACCACCTTTTTGGAAACTTCAACATTGTATTCATAAGGCGCAATGCTTTTGCCGTCTTCCAAAAGCGAGCCGTCCATCATCACAGAAGAAAATCCCGAACGAATAGCTGCCATACAAACGGCGGGGCTTTGCCCGTGGTCTTGGTGCATCACAATGGGAATTTCTGGATAAGCTTCCAAAGCCGCCAAAATTTGGTGGCGCAAAAAGGATTCGCCGGCGTATTTGCGAGCGCCAGCTGAGGCTTGCATAATCACCGGCGCATTGATTTCTTGGGCGGCTTGCATAATTGCCCAAACTTGTTCCATATTATTAACGTTGAAGGCGGGCAATCCGTAATTGTTTTCGGCGGCGTGGTCTAAAAGTTGGCGCATTGAAACCAAAGGCATAATTGTTCCCTCGTGTGAAAAAAGATTCAAAAAAAGCAAATTATGCGTTTTTTCCACGGTAAACGGCGCTTTTTTTTGAAAATTTTTTTGGGTTGACCGTGGAAAATCGCCTTTTTTAATGTTTTTTTTTCAAAAAAATAAGGCGTTTACCGTGGATTTTTAAAAATCCACGGTAAACGAAATTTTTTTTCAAAATAAAAAAAGCGATTCGGCAGGTTTTGGGATTTGGAAAATTTCGGGGTAAGCGGGCGAGAGAAAATAAAGCCCATGCGCAGAAAATGTTGGCGGGGCAGCTTGGCGATTGTCTTGTTTTAAAAGTTCGGCAATAAAATTGGGTTTGGCTTTGCCTTTGCCGATGGCAACCAATGCGCCAACGCAGTTTCTGACTTGATGCAACAAAAAAGCATTGGCAGTGAAAGCAAAAACGATAATATTGTTTTGGGTTTTAAAAACGCGTGCTTCGCTCATCGTTTTAATCGGCGATTTTGCTTGGCAACCCGCCGCGCGAAAGGCGGAAAAATCATGCGTGCCAAGAAAAAACGCCGCCGCTTGTTGCATGGCGTTTAAATCCAAAGGCTGAAAAACCCAAGCGATTTGTTGGTTGAACAATGCAGGCGGCGTTGGGCGGTTGAGCAAAAAATAGCGGTAAGAACGGGCAGTGGCAGAAAATCGGGCGTGGAAATCATCCGGCATTGTTTTTGCCCATAAAACCGAAATACCTTGCGCTTGGCGCGACAAATGGCTGTTTGTGCCACGAACCCAAGCGGTAAGCGGGCGGTTTACTGCGGTTTCAAAATGCACAATTTGTTGGATGGCATGCACGCCTGCGTCCGTTCGTCCCGCCGCGTGCGTTAAAATTTTTTCGCCTGCAATTTCACTAATCGCCGATTCTAATGCGCCTTGGATGGTTGGGAGATGTGGTTGCTTTTGCCAACCATAAAAATGTTGACCTTGGTATTCCAAGCCGAGAGCGATTTTCATAAAATAATTAAAAGTGCAAGCCAAAAAATGGCGATTAAAATCAACAAGTTATCTTTAAAACGCCACGGCATTTGCTGAATTTCCACGGTCAATGCGGAATTTTTTTGAGAATCATCAAACAACAACCATTCTTGCCAAGAAAATAATGAAAATTTGGGCGGGCTTTGTTCAAAATTTTCCAACACCAAGGCAAGCCGCACGATGAAGCTCTCTGTTTTTATTTTAAAAAAGTTAAGCGGTTTTAAAAGCGTATAAAGCGCCAACAAAAATGCTTCGGCTTTTAAAACATTGTGCAACCACGTTAAAGCGGCAAGCATCAAGGTAAATCGCAAAGTTTGCAACCACGCGCTATGAATGCCTTGGTCGGTTGGCGCGTATTGAAGATTGCGCCACAAATCGCCCGGGGTTTGGTAGGCGATGACCAGCCACAAGGCAACTAGTAAAAACCGATTGCGGTAAAGCGTTTTTAAAAAACGGGGAATGATTTTTGGCGCAGACAAAAAAATTGCGAGAGCCAAGCTCCCGCAAATAATCCAGCCAGAAAATTGAAGCCCGATGACAATTAAAATCCACAGCCCCAAAATTCCAGCAGGATGAAATGCCGCCAACATGGCGTTTTTAGGTGGCGCTCAATCGCTCAAATGCCTCTTGTGCGCGCGTTTTCAAATCCGCCGGTGCCGCAGCACTGGTGATTTCTTGATACAACTCTTTGGCGCCGTCAACATCGCCCATTTCTTCATAGGCTTTTGCCAAATCAAGTTTGGTGGTGATTTCCTCGCGAATTTGCGGGTCGTCCACTACGGGCGCGGCAGCTTCCGTGCCAACATTGGACATTTCAAAATCAACCATATTGCCGGTGGATTGCGGTGCTTGGGATGTAAATTCAATGGTGCTATTGGCGGCGTTTTCCATCACCAAGCTTTCATCTTGCGCGGGCGAGAAGACCATAGTGGGCGCATTCATCAGGGAAGAAGCGTCATCCAAGTCTTCTGGCGGCACGGATGGCGGCACAGATGCCATTGCAAAAGCATCGTCATCCACTGGGGCAACAGAGCCCAACGATGGATCGCCCGATGCGTAAAGCGGATTGCTTGGGTCAATTTCCAAACCTTTGCCCACCACTTGTTCCCAATCAGGCCCTTCGGCTTGGGTTAAGTCGCGCACGGTTTTGGCAACTTCTTCAAATTTTGCCGTATCTTTGTTTTTGGCGTAAATGTCAAGTAAGCGCAGTGGCAAATCTACCCGCGTGGGGTCGGCTGTCATGGCGTTCTTTAAGACTTCTTCTGCCTTGTTGTCGCGCCCGTAGGCGATATAAACTTCGGCTTCTGCCAAAGGATCTACTTCGCTATTGACTTCCTCACCATCGCTGGTCGACATTGCCGACATTGCCGAAAGCGGTTCATCGCCTTGGCTGTGCACATCATCAATAGGCACAGTTGCCATGGACGAGCGGTAAGCATCGTCATCGTATTCTTCTTCGTCCTCAGCGTCTCTTTTGCGTTTTTTATAAAAGGCAAAACCGCCCAAGAGCAACAGCGCCAAGACGCTACCGCCAATATAGAGCATATTTTCTTCTAAGAAAGAAGGCTCTTGAGGAATCGGCGGCGGGGCAACTGGTTCAGGTTCAGGTTTTGGCTCCGGCTCTGGTTTGGGTTCAGGTTTTGGTTCAGGCGCTGGCTCGGGTGCTGGCGTTGGTTCGTCTGCAATTGGTTGTTCAGCTGCTGCGGGTTGTTCAGGCGCAATCGCAGGTTCTGGTTCAGCTGGAATAGGAGAGGGGGCAGGTTCAATGGGTTTGGCAGGTTTAGCCGCATCGCCTTCGGCGCGCAGTTGCAATTCGGCAATTTGCTGATTCTTTAATTCCAACAATTTTTGCATTTCCGCCATATTGCGTTCAAGCATTTGCAAGCGCGTTTCCGCTTCTTTTAAGGCGTTTTCCTGAGCAAGTTGGTTAATTTCCGCGGCTACCGAACCTGTTTCTGTGGTAGAAACACGCACTTGGTCACGGTTCACACCAGATGCCGGCAGTTGTTCTTGCGGGGCAGCGGCGGTAATTTTGCCAGATGCCGTTTGGCTAGCCGATGCGGATTGCGTGGAAGGCACTTCGCCCGCCAGGCGTTGGCGGTATTCGTTCCATTGGCTAACATGTTGGGAATAAATGCGGCGGGCATCGCGCTCGGAGATATTCGCGACTTCTTCTATGGTAGGGATCCGAATACGCACGCCACTTTTGAGCAAATTGATGTTGTTTTGCAAAAAAGCGTTGGGGTTGGCTTGGTATAAGGCAATCAACATTTGCTCGGTTGTTACGCTAACCGTTTGTGCGCGGCGGGCAATTTCACCCAAGGTGTCGCCTTTTTGGACAATATATTCATCGCCCGATAAACGCGGTTGTTGCACATAACCGCCGCCACTAGACTTTTTTGTGGTGGCAGCTCCCGGGCGTTGGATGGCTGACGATGCGGTGGTTTGTGTTGGAGTGCTGCCAATGGGCGGCAAATTATCTTTGCCAGCGAAGACGTTCGTTACTGGTTTTTTAACACCTTTGGCAATGTGTTTTTTAATTTCAGGCGGGTCTAATAAAAAAGTATATTCCCGCACGAGCCGCCCGCTTGGCCAATTCAATTCCACTAAAAAGTCCAAAAAGGGTTCGTTGATGGTGCGGCTGGAGGTAACTTCCAACACGGTTTTTTTGTTTTTGGTGACGATTTTAAAGCGTAAATCAGGCAACACATAAGAATATTCCACGCCAGATTTGCGAAAGACTTCATCAGGCGCCAAGCGGGCGCTCATGCCGGCAAGTTCATCAATGCTGGCGGAGATTTCAATTTCCGCCCGCAAGGGTTGACCAAGCCCTGAAAAAACCGTTAAACGCCCCAAACCTGCGGCATCAGCGGGCAGAGAGATTAAAGAAAAACTGGATGCAACCGCCAAGGCAAGGGCGGATTTTTTTAAAGAAAAGTTATTCACAGTAAAGGCCCATCCGTTCAAGTTATTTTTTGAAAAGTTACCACTTCAAAAGGCAAAAAAGCAAGTGTTAACAAAGCGTTTTCGGTGATTCTTCACAAACTCGTTGTAGTTTGCGCAAAAAAACGTTTTGTTAAAACGCCACAAAAAGAGTGGTAATTTTAACCTTTTTTGCGCATAAAATCTCTTTTTTTTAAAAAGTTGGAAGTTTTATGTGGGAAGTCGCAATTAAAACGCAAATTCAATTAAAAACTGGAATCTACGATTTTGAAAAACAATCGTCGCAATCTGTTTTGGTTGAAGTCTTGGCGCAAAAATCTTTAACAAAAAAAGGTTTTATCAATTACGAAATTCTTTTATTTGAAATTGAAAATTTGCAAAACCTACCGCATGGCGAGTTATTAGAAGAATGGGCAGTTTTTTTGGCTGGCGAGATTTTCAAAAAAACGCCAGCCGACACTTTAACCATTAAAATGCAAAAATTGGAAGTTTTTAAAAATAGGGCAGCCGCATCCGTTTCACTCTTTGTTAAACGCAACGAATACCTTAAAATTGCGCTATGAAAATTTATTTGATGACCATTTTGCTGATTTTTGCCTTGGCGCTTTTTGGCATTGCGGTGGAGCGTTTTTATAAGCGCTTTGCGCAGAAAAACCCGCATTTAGGCCCTTTTCGCAAGAATGACGGCGAATGCGGTTGTTGCGCCGCCAAAAAACACTGCGAAAAGCAACAGCAATAAGATTTTTTCAAAAAAAAATCGGTGGACCGTGGAATTTTGCGATTTTCCACGGTCAACCTTTTGTTTTTTTGAAAAACTATTGAAAACTATTGTGCGCTAGGCGTTGTGGCAACGTTTTCAACAGCGGCAGCGGGTTCAGCAGCGGCGAGTTTTTCGCGATCCGCACGGCGCACGAGTTTTTCACGAATACGCGCGGCTTTGCCTGAGCGCGAACGCAAATAATAAAGTTTGGCGCGGCGCACATCCCCGCGGCGTTTGACTTCTATGGAATCAAGCAAGGGCGAATAAAGTTGGAAAGTGCGTTCTACGCCTTCGCCAGATGAGATTTTGCGCACAATGACAGACGAATTGAGCCCGCGGTTGCGTTTTGCAATTACCACGCCTTCAAAGGCTTGCAGACGTTCGCGGTTGCCTTCTTTTACCTTCATTTTGACAATGACCGTATCGCCTGCGGCAAAATCGGGAATGGTTTTGCCCAAACGTGCGATTTCTTCTTTTTCAAGCTGTTCAATCAAGTTCATATGAGTGTCCTTTCGTTTTAAAAATACTCACCGCATTGCTCTTTCAAATCAAAGAGTTGCGTTTAATCAACAATGCCGTTGGATATGAACAAATCCGGTCGGCGCTCTTTTGTGCGTTGGCGTGCTTGATTTTCACGCCATCGCGCAATTTCTGCGTGGTTGCCTGAGAGTAGAATCTCCGGCACGCGCATTCCCTTAAAAACTTCTGGGCGGGTGTATTGCGGGTATTCCAACATTTTGCCCGCGCCCGCTGAAAACGATTCTTCCTTTAAAGAAGTGGGGGAATTTAATGCCCCGGGCAACTGCCGAATGAGACTATCCATCACCGCCATTGCCGCGAGTTCCCCGCCCGACAACACAAAATCACCAAGCGATAATTCTTCATCTACTGACGATTTCAATAGCCGTTCATCCACGCCTTCGTAACGTCCGCACAGAAAAATAAGCCCGCCATTTTGTTGTAAAAAATCCAAAAAATCAAGCGTTTTTTGCTGATTAAAAACCCGTCCTTGGGCAGACAAATAAACCACGCGGTTTTTTTGAACACCTTGCCTTTGTTGAAATGCGCGGGCTTGTTGAATTGCCAAATCCAAGGGTTCTGCCATCATCACCATTCCAGCGCCGCCGCCGTATGGGCGATCGTCTATTTGTTGGTAATTGTTGGTGGCAAAATCGCGCGGGTTGAAATTTTCATGCGCCCAGAGTTTGTTTTTTAAAGCGCGTGCTGTGATGCCCCAATTTTTTAAGCCTTCAAACATTGCGGGGAAAATGCTGATGGTATCCAACCGCGCTACCACGTTTTGTCCCAAAGCACGATGATTTTTTCCCCTTTTAAAACGCTCAAAACCACGCTTTCCACAAAGGGCAACAAATGCGTTTTTTCATCATTTTTAACAACCAACACCGCATTGGCAGGCGATTCTAAAAGTTCTGCAACCTTGCCCAAAAGTTCACCGTTTTCTAAAAAAACAGGCAGAGCGATTAATTCTTCCCAATAAAATTCGTTTTCATCCAAAGTGGGCAAAGATTCTAGCGGTGCGCCCAAGAGTAAACCTTCAAAAGTGGCAGCGGTGTTGCGGTTTTGGGAATCTTCAATTTGCACAATCCATTTGTTGTTGCGGCATTCCAAGCGTTTTTGGGTGATGCTTTTAAAACCCGATTCTTCGTTACCCAAAAACCACTTCGGCATTTTGAGCCACGCCTTTGGGTCATCGGCATAAAGCAAAAAATGATTCCAACCCAAAATGCCAAAGGGCGCACCCACGCGCCCTAATGGAACAAAATCTTTCACAATGTTTTTTTAAGCGGCATTGCCCGCAATGCTTTTGCGGTAGTTTTTTACCAAACGCAAAACGGTGGAAGAGGCTTGTGCGCCTTCGCCTTGCCAATATTCCAAGCGGTCTAATGCAATGCGCAAAGGTTCTTCATTTTCTGCTGCCATTGGGTTATGAAAACCGATTTTTTCAATAAAACGACCATCGCGGCGGGCGCGGGAATCGGCAACCACAATGCGGTAAAAGGGACGTTTTTTAGCGCCACCACGCGCCAGACGAATTACAACCATTTCTTTTAAATCCTTGCTAAAAAAGGCGGCATTATAACCATTTTTTTTTAATTTTCCACGGTAAACGTTTATTTTTTTTGAAAAAAATAATTGGTTGACCGTGGATTTAAATTTCAATATTTTCTACATAAGATTTTAAAAGCGCGTGGTAATAAGGGTCGGGCATTAAAAAAGAATCGTGGCCAAACCCCATATTGATATCGGCATAAGTTACTTGCCTGCCGTTTGCCAAAAGGGCGCGCACCATTTCTTGGGAGCGTTGAGGCGGAAAAACCCAATCCGTGCGGAAGGACAAAATGCAAAAACGCGTGTTTTGACTGGTGCGCGCCAAGGTTTTGGATAAATCGCCATTGTCCAAAAGCGCTGGGTCAAAATAATCCAAAGCGCGCGTCATAATCAAATACGAATTGGCATCAAAGCGTTCGGTGAATTTGTCGCCTTGGTGATGCAAATACGATTCCACTTGAAATTCCACATCAAAATCAAAAGAAAATTGCGCATTATGCAAGTTTCTGCCGAATTTGTGCCCCATTTGGTCGTCGCAAAAATAGGTGATTAAACCCAACATTCTGGCGATGCGCAAACCATAAACAGGGCGTGTTTTGTAAGCGTAATAATTGCCGCCGTAAAAATTCGGGTCGCTTAAAATGGCTTGCCGCCCAATTTCATTAAAAGCAATGTTTTGTGCCGACAATTTGGGAGCAGAAGCAATAATAATAGAATGGCGCAAGCGCTCCGGGTAAGCAATTGCCCAATAAAGCGCTTGCATGCCGCCCATTGAGCCGCCCATCACCGCTGCCCATTGTTGAATGCCCAAATAATCTGCCAATTCGGCTTGGGCATTGACCCAATCGCTCATCGTCATCACTGGAAAATCAGAGCCGTAAGCACGGCCAGTTTGTGGGTTAAGCGACATGGGACCTGTTGAGCCGTGGCAGCCGCCCAAGTTATTCACGCCCACAATAAAAAATTTGTTGGTATCCAACGCTTTGCCCGGGCCAATTAAATTGTCCCACCAACCAACATTTTGCGGCGCATTTTCATAAACGCCTGCCACGTGATGATGCCCAGACAAAGAATGCCCAATCAAAATGGCATTAGAAGCATCGGCATTCAATTTGCCGTAAGTTTCATAAACCAAATCGTAATTGGCTAATGATTTGCCAGAGCGCAATTCCAAGGGTTTTTCAAAATGCGCTTTTTCCGCACGCACAAAGCCAACCGATTTGCCTGCCATTTCAAATGATTCCTTTTAAAACGTTGATAAGCGTTATGCAATTTTCCTTGGTGCCGATGGAAATTCTTAAAAAATTTTCAATTGACCGTGGATTTTTAAAATGCCGCACCAAAACGCCTTTTTCTTTTAAACCTTGAAAAAGCGTTGAAGCGGCAATTTTGGGATGTTGGACAAAAATAAAATTTGCCGCAGAAGGCACCACTTCAAACTCCAAATTTTTTAAGGATTCCACCAAAAATTGGCGATTTTCAATCATCATTTGGCAATGCGATTCAAAATAATCGTTATCTTTTAATGAGGCAATTCCAGCACCTGCCGTTACCGAATTGATTGGATAAGAATTAAAACTATTTTTGACGATTTTCAGCGCTTCAATCAAGCTTGAATTGCCGATGGCATAACCCAATCTTAAACCTGCCAAAGCACGGGATTTAGAAAAAGTGCGGATGATTAAAAGGTTTGGAAAATCTTGAATTAAAGGCAGGGCGCTGGCATTTTTCGGTGCAAAATCAATGTAGGCTTCATCCACCACAATGGGAATTTCTGGGCGCTGTTGGCAGAGTTTTTGAATTTCACAAAAGGGCAAAAGTCTGCCGGTTGGCGCATTGGGATTGGGGAAAATAATGGCGCCAAAATCGCCTTTTAAAAAATCATCTATTGAAAAAGAAAAATCATTTTTTAAGGCAATGGTTTGGTAATTTATTTCAAAAAGTTTGGCGTAAACGGGATAAAAACTATAAGTTATTTGCGGAAAAGCCAAGGCTTTGTTGTGTTTTAAAAGGGCAAAAAAAGTGTGCGCCAACACTTCATCCGAGCCGTTGCCAACAAAAATATTCTCCACATCAACGCCGTGAAATTCTGCCAAAGCTTGGCACAAAAGCACGCTTTCTGGGTCGGGATAACGCCGCAAAACGTCGCCCGATTTTCCCAAAAGGTTTTCAATAGCTTTTAAAACCAAGGGTGAAGGCGCAAAAGGATTTTCATTGGTGTTGAGTTTGACGCATTGCGCTTGGGGTTGTTCGCCGGGTGTGTAAGGCGAGAGATTGTTTAAATGTGGATTCCAAAAAGCATTCATTTTTCAAAAAAAAATCAAGTTGACCGTGGAAAATCAAAAAAATAATCAAAATTGCAAATATCGTCATGCACATGGATTTTGCCGTTTTCATCCAACATTTGCGCAAGATTTTCAGGCGGCATTGTTTTTAAAATATTCAAAATTTTTTGCGGGTCATAAGGGCAATGGTAGCGCACATTTTGCGGTGCAAAAATGCGCAAACTTTTAGAATCTTCTGCAAAAATTTTGGTCATCAAATGCGCAAAATCATCATTTAAAAGTTCGGAGTCTGTTGCCGTTTCTGCCAAAATTTTCAAACGCACAAAGCCGTCTTTGTCTTTTAAATCGGCATCGGGCAGTTTTTTTAAAAATAAGCCGCCAGCACAATTTTGAGAAGTGGCAAGCTTGATAAAAATATCCGTTTGTTCGGATTGCGCAATAAAATTTTCAAAAATTGCGCCAATGCTATTGCCTTTTAACGCCACAGCGCTTTGGTAAGGTTTTTGCGATTCGGGCAGTTCCAAATTCATCAACAAAATGCCGTTTTGACCCGCCACAATTTCTTGCGGTTTTGAACAATCCGCGGGCTTTGCCATTGCCCGAAATAACAAATCTTCCCTCGTTTCTGCCGTTTTTTTAACATCCACAAAAACTTGGGAAATGGGCGCTTGCGCTTTTAATTGCAAAGATAAGCGTGCTTGTGTTTTTAACATTTGCGCCAAATAAAGCGTGGCAACCAACATTTCGCCCAAAATTTTGGCGGCAGAATCGGGGTAATTGCGCTTGTGCAACACGGCTTCAAACCCTGATTCCAAATGCACCCAAGCGCCTTGGATATTCAGGTTTTCAAACAAAAATCGGCGTATGCAATTCATTTTTTTTAAAATTTTTTGGCGTTGACCGTGGAAAAACACGATTTTCCACGGTCAACCGTTGATTTTTTTTAAATTTTACAAAACCGCCGCAATGGCGCGCGCCACAATATCCACATTGCTGGGATTCAAAGCCGCCATGCAAATGCGCCCGCTGGAGACCGCATAAATGCCAAACTCGGTTTTCAAGCGTTCCACTTGTTCTTTATTCAATCCGGTGAAAGAAAACATTCCGCGTTGCGCGGCAATAAACGAAAAATCTTCTTGGCAACCAGCCGCTTCAATGCTTGCCACCAAATTTTTGCGAATTTTGGCAATGCGCAAACGCATGGTTTTTAATTCTTCTTCCCATTCTTGTTTTAATTCCAAAGAATTCAACACTTCGGCAATTAACGCCGCGCCAAAGGTTGGCGGGTTGGAATAATTGGTGCGAATGGCAATTTTAATTTGCGACAACACGCGATTAGCTTCATCTTGATTGTTTAACACAACGGACAAAGCGCCCACGCGTTCGCCATACATAGAAAAATTTTTGGAAAAAGAACTGGACACAAAAAAACGCAAACCCGATTGCGCAAAAGCGTTTAAGGCATAAGCATCTTCGGCAATGCCATCGGCAAAGCCTTGGTAAGCCATATCCAAAAAGGCAATGAGATTGTTGGCTTTGAAAATTTTCACCACTTCATCCCATTGTGGTTTGGTTAAATCGGCGCCTGTTGGATTGTGGCAACACGCATGCAAAACCACAACGGACAAACTGGGCATGGCGTTTAAATCTTTTTTGAAGTTTTCAAAATCCACACCGCGCGTTTGGGCGTTGTAATAAGAATAAGGTTGAACAGCAAAACCTGCGCGCTCAAAAATAGAGCGGTGATTCGCCCAAGTTGGATTGCTGACAAAAACGCAAGATGTGGGATGAATGGCATGCAAAAAATCCGCCCCGATTTTCAAAGCGCCCGTGCCGCCCAAAGCCTGCGCGGTGATAACGCGTTTTTGTTCGAGCAACTCCGCTTCATTGCCAAACAACAATTTTTGCACGGCAAGGTTGTAGGTTTTTAAACCATCAATGGGCAAATACGCATGCGGCAAGTTTTGTTTGAAATACGCATCTTGTGCTTTTTTCAAGCAATTCAAAACGGGAATTTTGCCGTTTTCATCAAAATAAACGCCCACGCCCAAATTGATTTTATCCGAGCGCGAATCGGCGGCAAAGGCTTCGTTTAACCCCAAAATCGGGTCGCGCGGGGCAAGCGCGACTTGTTGAAATAAAGATTGCATGGCACTTCTCTTATTTTCAAAAAAAGGCAAATTTTAGCACTGAGTTTTTTTGTAAAATGCCATTCTTTCAAATTTAATATTTAAAGGAAAAAAATGTTGTTGGATGAATCTTACGAAGAACACTTGAAAGTGCGCACGGCATTGGGGATTCCGCCGCTGGCTTTGTCTCGTTCGCAAACCCAAACTTTAATTGAAAAAATTTTACAAAACAAAGACCAAGCAACTTGCGCTCCGCTTTTAAAAATGCTGGCTGAGCGCGTTCCACCGGGCGTGGATGAAGCCGCCAAAATCAAAGCCGATTTTTTGGAAAAAATTGCCAGTAGCACTTTGCAACATCCTGTTTTTTTGCCAGAAGATGCCACAAGAATGCTCGGCACCATGGCAGGCGGTTACAACATTAAACCTTTGATTTTGTTATTAAAAAACGAAAAATTGCAGCACATCGCCGCCGACTGCTTGAAAAACACCTTGTTGATTTTTGATTCTTTTAATGAAATTGCCGCCTTGGCAAAAGAAAACAACCAAGCCGCGCAAAGCGTGATTGAATCTTGGGCAAATGCCGAATGGTTTAAAAACAAACCCGCCATTGTTGACAATCAAAATATGGTTGTTTTTCGCGTTTCAGGTGAAATCAACACCGATGATTTGTCTCCTGCGCCGGATGCGTTTTCGCGCCCAGATATTCCTTTGCACGCTTTGGCAATGTTTAAAAACCCGCGCGAAGGTTTAACGCCCGATGAACCCGGCGTAAAAGGGCCGCTTACGCAAATTGCCGAATTAAAAAAGAAAGGTTTGCCGCTTGTTTTTGTGGGCGATGTGGTCGGCACCGGCTCGTCTCGCAAATCCGCCACCAATTCTTTGCTGTGGCACATTGGCAGCGATATTCCATTTGTGCCGAATAAACGCGCAGGCGGCGTTTGTTTGGGCGGCAAAATTGCGCCGATTTTTTTCAATACTTTGGAAGATGCGGGCGCGTTGCCGGTTGAAATAGACGTTTCCAATTTAAAAATGGGCGATGAAATTCAGTTGCAAGTGGATGTTCAAAAATCCACGGTCAACGTGAAAAAAAATTCAAAAATTTTGGCATCCGCTTTGTTGAAAACGCCGGTTTTGTTGGATGAAGTTAAAGCAGGCGGGCGCATTCCTTTGATTATCGGCAGGGCTTTAACCGCCAAAGCGCGCTCCTTTTTGGGTTTGGGCGAATCGGATGTTTTTCAACAAAACAACAAAAACAATGCCGCCTTTGCCAAGGGCTTCACCTTGGCGCAAAAAATCGTGGGCAAAGCTTGTGGCTTAAAAGGCGTTTTGCCGGGCGATTATGTGGAACCCAAAATCACAACCGTGGGTTCGCAAGATACCACCGGCCCGATGACGCGCGATGAATTAAAAGATTTGGCGTGTTTAAAATTTTCCGCCGATTTGGTGATGCAATCCTTTTGCCACACGGCGGCTTATCCCAAAGCGGTGGATATACAAACACAAGAAACCTTGCCGAAGTTTTTTGTGAGCCGCGGCGGCGTTGCCATTCGCCCGATGGATGGTGTTATTCATTCTTGGTTGAATCGTTTGATTTTGCCCGATACGGTGGGCACAGGCGGGGATTCACACACGCGTTTTCCAATTGGCATTTCTTTTCCAGCGGGTTCTGGCTTGGTTGCTTTTGCCGCTGCCACAGCTTCTATGCCTTTGGATATGCCTGAATCCGTTTTGGTGCGCTTTGTTGGCTCATGGGAAAACGCACAAAAACGCGGCATTACTTTGCGGGATTTGGTCAATGCCATCCCTTTTTATGCCATCAAAAACAAACTTTTAACCGTTGAAAAAGCCAACAAAATCAACGTTTTTTCTGGGCGCATTTTGGAAATTGAAGGTTTGCCTGATTTAAAAATAGAACAAGCTTTTGAATTAACGGATGCTTCTGCCGAGCGTTCTTCTGCGGCGGCAACGGTGGCTTTGAATCGCGAATCGGTTGCAGAATATTTGCAATCCAATGCCGCTTTGATTCGTTCTTTGATTCAAAACGGTTACCAAAGCGCCCAAACTTTGGAGCGCCGTTTAAAAGCCATTGAAGAATGGCTTGAAAACGGCGAACTTTTAAAAGCCGACCACAATGCGCACTATGCCGCGGTGCTTGAAATTCCATTGGATGAAATCAATGAACCCATTTTGGCGTGCCCCAATGACCCGGACGATGTCAAATTGTTGAGCGAAGTGGCAGGAGACAAAATTGACGAAGTGTTCATCGGCAGTTGTATGACAAACATTGGGCATTTTCGCGCGGCGGCAGCCGTTTTAAACGGTGTTTCGGATATTCCTGCGCGTTTGTGGCTGGCGCCGCCTACGCGCATGGATGAAAAACAACTGCGCCGTGAAGGCATTTACAGCATTTTGGGCAAAGTTGGCGCGCGTATGGAAGTGCCGGGTTGTTCGCTTTGCATGGGCAATCAAGCGCAAATCAAAAAAGGTTCTACCGCGGTTTCTACTTCCACGCGCAATTTTCCGAATCGTTTGGGAATCAACACGCGCGTTTATTTGGCATCGGCTGAACTTTCGGCGGTTTGTGCGCTTTTGGGCAAAATTCCCACTTTGCAAGAATACCAAAACGCCATTGGCAAAATTAACGCTGCTGAATGTTATCGGTATTTGAATTTTCACCAAATGCCGATGGCAGATTTTTAAAACTTTTTAAAAAAATCCACGGTAAACAAATATTTTTTTTGAAAAAAATAAAACGTTTACCGTGGAAAATTAAAACCATGCAAAATTTTATTTTAAAAACCTTTGAAAAACATCCTTATCGGATTCTTTTTATTCTTTTTTTGATTAGTTTTTCCATTCGTTTTTTGTGGGCGGATTTTTATAAAGCGCTTTATATTTACCCTGATGAATTGCGTTATTACCAAATTGCGGAAAATTTTGCCAATGCCCGCGGTTTGCTTGTTTATAATTTGCCCATTGATTTTCAAAAAATTTTATATTCCATTTGTTTAATCCCCGCCTTTTTCTTTGAAAACCGCGAAACCCAACAACATTTATTAGCGGCAATTAATGCGCTTTTGGTTACATCTAGCATTTTTCCGATTTATTTTATTGCCAAACAATTATTAAAAGAAAACAAAACCATTTTATTTGTCTGCGCCTTTTCTTTATTTTTACCAGATTTAAATTTTTCCATGACTTTTATGAGCGAAAATTTGTTTTTACCTCTTTCGCTTTTGCTTTTTGCCGCGTTTTTAAAAATTATTTTAAATCAAGAAAAACAAAAAACACCGTTTTTAATTCTTTTGGGTATTTTGAATTATTTGATTTATTTGAATAAAGAAATCGGCATTTTATTCCCGCTTTCCTTTTTGGCTTATGGCATTGTGCAATATTTTTGGGATAAAAATTTAAATATTTTTAAAAAACATTTAAAATCATTTGCCATTATCTTTGGCATTTTTATGCTCTGCTTTTTTAGTTTAAAAAACACTTTATTTTTAGGTTTGGGCAATTCTTATTCAGGGCAAACGGGTTTTGCCGCCGCTTTTGAATTGTTGGGCAACAAAACCATTGGATTTTTCTTTTTTAGTGCTTTTTATTTTGTGTTGCACGTGGTGATGGCATCCGCCTTTTTCACGGCGATTTTCCCCATTCTTTACTTCAAAAATCTTAGCCCAAACAACCAAAAAGCATTGATTTTTCTAATTATTCTCATTTTTTCATCTGCCTTCACCATTGCTTATACCGTCTTTATTCGTGAAATCACCGATGTCATTTCGCAAGAAACGCCTCGTGCGATGATTCGTTATACGGTATTTATACCAACGGTTTTTCTGGTGGTATTTTTATTGCTTTTTGAAAATAAAATTTTGAGCAACAAAAAACATTTTATTGTTTATACATTTTTTGTTGCTATTATTTTAATTTTTTATCAAGTTGTTGAAGGTCTTGCCATCGATTCGCCAATTTTGTTGCCACTGATAAAAGGCGTTTTTTTCACAAAAGAAAATTTTTATATTTTTAAATTTGTTTTTTTGGTCGCTACTTGTTTTGTGTTTTTTATATTTTATAAAAATTCAAAAAAAGGCATTGCTTTTGTTTTTTCTCTTGTTTTTATTTCTTATGTTTTGTGCAATTTTTTGCTTTATCAACAATTTATAAAAGATTATTTTGTGAATGAAGAAGAAAAGGCAGAAACCGCTATTATTGAAAAATTGATTAAAGAAAATCCAAATAAAACATTTTTAATTGGCTTACGCGATTGGGCGGATAAAAATACGCATTTGAGTGATACTTTTTTTAATTATCCTAATGTGATAAGCACCTATGCCAATCATATTGTAGAAATGATACCAGAAGACCAAGAGCTTTTATTTGAACATATTGGTTTTCAAAAAAATTGGGGGAAGAATGATCCAAACTACAAACTTGATTTGCCCGAAAATTATTATCCAATAAAAAATAATATTGATTATTTTATTTTCCCAAAAATAATGGAATACGGCGTTGAGGAATTACCCAATGGTGAAATTAAAACGGGCAAATTTTCAGTGCTTGCACTAAAAGGTGCGGTGCCTTTTACTGATTTTAATGGTCGTATTTTTAGCATTTTCAACAATCAAAAACCGAATGTTTTTCCTATTTTTGCTTGGATTCCAAATGAAAAAAATCCACGGTAAACCCCAAATTTTTTTGAAGTTTACCGTGGAAAGAAAAGTTGGGTTAATCCCAATTCAAATTGGCGTTGCTTTGGTATTCGGTTACGCGGGTTTCAAAAAAGTTTTTTTCTTTTCTTAAATTCGCTTGTTCGTCCAGCCACGGGATGGCGTTTTGCGCGTGCGGATAAGGCAATTCCAAACCCAGTTGGCGCGCGCGGCGATTGATTACAAATTCATATTGCGCCATGTGCATTTCTTTGTTGTAGCCCAAAATGGGATTTTGCAAAATGTAGTTGGCGTAATTTTGTTCGGCTTGGTGCGCTTCTTGCCACAATTCATCCCACAAGGCTTTTTCTGGCGTGAAGTTTTCTTCAATCATCAGTTGTTTTAAAACGCGAATGCCAAAAGAAGCGTGCAAAACTTCATCGCGCATAATGTATTGGAATTGTTCTGCCGTGCCTTTCATCAAGCCGCGGCGTTGCAGGGCAAAAATGGGCGTAAAGCCGTTATAAAACCACGCGCCTTCAAAAATGGCAGCAAAAAAGGCATAAGACAAAATAAAATCTTGCACATTTTTGGTGTCGGTTAAATCCAAATCGGATTTTAAAATTTTATTCAATCGGCGATTCGCCAGCGCAATTTTGCCGTAAATGGCGGGAACAGTGCGGTAGCGGTTGTAAATTTCACCTTGGTCTAATCCCAAACTTTCAATGCAATGTTGGTAAGTCCATGTGTGCAAGGATTCTTCATAAACTTGCCGCGCTTGGTAAATTTGAAGTTCGGGCGCGCTCATTTTTTCCATCACCGCCAAGCCAATGTTGCGCATTGCCAAAATATCTGCGGTGGTTAAATACGCCAAAACATTTTCAAACAAATGGCGCTCATCAGGCGTTAAGCGGTGCTTGTAATCATGCACATCGCTTGCCATATTGATTTCCAAAGGGGTCCAATGGTTTTGGTTGGCTTTTAAAAAATATTCCCACGCCCACGGATATTTAAAAGGCGCCAGCTGGTTGATATCCGTTTGCGCGTTAATCACGCGTTTGTCTTCGGCTTTAACGGGCGGCAGACTTTGTAAGTTGTGTTCGTTCATCATTATTGGCAAGCCTCGCAATCTGGGTTATCAATAGAACAAAAAGTAGGAGAAGGCGCAGCGGTATTTTTTTCCGTTTGGCTCGCACCCAAACTGCGCAAGTAATAAGTGCTTTTTAAGCCGCGGCGCCACGCCAAGTTGTAAAGCGCATCCAATTTTTTGCCCGAAGGCGTGGCAAGATAAAGATTCAAAGATTGCGCTTGGTCAATCCATTTTTGGCGCAATGCCGCGCATTCAATCAAGTCTTCCGCATTGATTTCAAAGGCATTTTTGAATACGCGTTTCATTGCTTCGGGAATGCGGTCAATAGCTTGCACGGAGCCATCAAAATATTTCAAGTCGGATAACATCACTTCATCCCACAAACCTTTTTCTTTTAAGGCTTTGACCAAAATGGGATTGATTAAAGTAAATTCGCCCGACAAATTGGATTTGACATAAAGATTTTGGTAATTCGGTTCAATGCCGGTGGAGACGCCCACAATGTTGGCAATGGTTGCGGTTGGGGCAATGGCCATCACGCAAGAATTGCGCAAACCATTTTCGCGAATGTGTTGGCGCAATGTTTCCCAATCCAAACGGCTGGTGTGGTCGACTTCAAAATCGCCCGCGCGGCGAGCGTTGGCAAGTAGCGCTAAACTATCTATCGGCAAAACGCCTTTGTCCCACAAACTGCCTGAAAAAGTGCTGTATGCGCCGCGCTCTTTTGCCAATTCACAACTGGCAGAAAGGGCATAAAAACTAATCAACTCGGTTGAAGAATCGGCAAATTCGCGTGCCGCCTCCGAATCCCAAGCAAGATTTTGCATTTGCAGGCAATCGGCAAAACCCATCATTCCCATACCAATTGGGCGGTGCCGCATATTGGCGCGGCGTGCTTTGGGGCTGGCGTAATAATTGATGTCAATCACGTTATCCAACATACGAATGGCGGTTTGAATGGTGCTTTTGAGCTTTTCTTTGTCCAAACCATCTTCTTTTAAATGTTGCAATAAATTGATAGAACCCAAATTGCAAACGGCAATTTCATCGGTGGATGTGTTGAGCGTGATTTCTGTGCATAAATTGCTGCTATGCACCACGCCCACGTGTTGTTGCGGCGAGCGCAAATTGCAGGAATCTTTAAAGGTAATCCATGGGTGCCCCGTTTCAAAAAGCATGGTGAGCATTTTGCGCCAAAGGCTGCGGGCTTGAACCTTTTTGAATAAACGCAGTTCGCCGTTGGCGGCTTTTTCTTCGTAATTTTCATAAGCCTTTTTAAAGGCATTGCCATAGAGTTCGTGCAAATCTGGGGTTTCATCGGGGGAAAAAAGCGTCCATTCGGCATCGTCTGCCACGCGTTCCATAAACAAATCGGGCACCCAGCAGGCGGTGTTCATATCGTGCGTGCGGCGCCGCTCATCGCCTGTGTTTTTGCGCAATTCCACAAATTCTTCAATATCCAAATGCCAAGTTTCCAAATAAGCGCAAACCGCACCTTTGCGTTTGCCGCCTTGATTAACAGCCACTGCCGTGTCATTGGCAACTTTTAAAAATGGAATAACGCCTTGACTTTTGCCGTGCGTGCCGCGGATATCGCTGCCTAATGCCCGAACGCTTGTCCAATCGTTGCCCAAGCCGCCGGCGTATTTTTGCAAGAGCGCATTTTCTTTAATCGCTTGAAAAATGCCGTCCAAATCATCGGGCACGGTGGTTAAATAACAAGAAGACAACTGCGGATGCGTGGTGCCACTATTAAAAAGTGTGGGCGTGGAACACATAAAATCAAAGGAAGAGATTAAGTTATAAAACTCAATGGCGCGCGCTTCGCGGTCAATTTCATTGATTGCCAAGCCCATTGCCACGCGCATAAAGAAAAATTGCGGCAATTCCACGTGTTTGCCATTGTGTTGCAAAAAATAGCGGTCATACAAGGTTTGCAAACCCAAATAACCAAATTGTTGGTCGCGCGAGATTTTTAATTCTTCTGCTAAGCGTTGCAAATCAAAATGCGCCAAGTTGTAATCCAAAAGTCCGTGTTCAATGCCGTTGTAAATAAAGGTGGCAAAGGCACTTTTTTGGGCGGATTCGCGCTCGGTTTTTGGCAGATTTTTGCCCATCACTTCGCGCTCTAATGCAAACAAAAGGCAGCGCGCTGCCACTTTATCCCAAGCTGGGTCGCGCTCAATTAACATTCGGGCGGTTAAAATCAAGGCTTCGGGCAAATCTTTTTCAGGCATATTCGCATAAAGCGTGTTGCGGCTTAATTTAAAAAGCACATTGGGGTCGGCATCCACAATGCCATCGCAAGCGGCAAAGCAGTATTCTTGCCACTGCGCTTTCATCAAAGGGCGCGTTGTGCCATCGTCTTTGGTTAAGCTGATTAAAATTTCGTTATGCGCTTCTTTTTCTGCTTGGCGGCGCGATTGCGCGCGTTCTTCGCGGTAAAGCACATAAGCGCGCGCCACATCGTGTTCGCCCGAACGCATCAAAGCCAATTCCACTTGGTCTTGAATATCTTCAATGTGGATTCTGCCGCTCACAGCCAAACGGCGCGAAAGCGCTTGCACCACGGTTTGGGTTAAATTTTCGGTGATGGCATAAAGTGCGGATGAGCGCGATTCATCCGTTCCTTTAACGGCGATGAAGGCTTTTTTCAGCGCCAAGGTAATTTTGGTTGGGTCAAAAGATGCCAATTCGCTATCTCGGCGAATCACTTGCCAGTTTTGTTTGGGTGCCAACTCTGGCAGAAAAGGGGATTGGGACATTACAAAAATCCTTGAAAAAAAGAGTGCAAAAAAAGCGTTTTGCTTTTTTTCAAAGCAAAAATCTTAAAAAAATCAAAAGGTTAGTTTTTATCCACGGTCAACGCCAAAAAATTTTGAAAGTTTTTTTGGGTTGACCGTGAAAAAACGTGCGCGCTTTTTAAACTTCGCTAGCCAAATTGGACAACACCACGTTGGAGCGCAAGTTTTCAATAATTTTTTGTAAACCAATGCGTTCTTTGGTGTTGATGATAATCGGGGCGCGTAAACTGGCTGCCATATCTGCTTTGCCGCTTTTGTAAACCACTTGCATCACGGTTAAATCTTCAACAGCAGGATTTTTCAACAAGGCGGCTTCTTCGTCCGTTAAGCTTAATTCATAATGAAAACCATACAAAGTTGGATCCACAATTTGCAAGGCCAAGCCGCCGTCTTCAACAGATTGCAAGGTGAAGCTGGGCAAAGCGCCTTGTTTGTCCAGCTCGTGAATCAACATAAAGCGCGTTTTGTTTTCAAAACCTGCCAAACCTTTTGGGAAGGTGATGACTTTGTCATCGCTGACTTCAACGCTGCCAAACAAATGTGTTTCAACTTTCATAAAAGCTCCCCCTGAAAAAAGTGTTTTTGAAAGTTTTGAATCCTACAACGATTAGCCCTAAAAAACAAATTTTTTTAAAGGGTTTATTACAAAATATTGTATTAAAAATAAAAAAAAATAGAATATTCTGTTTTTTAAAGATTTTTTAAAACAAGCCAATTATCCACGGTAAACGCTTTTTTATTTTCAAATTTTTTGAACGTTTACCGTGGAAAAACGCCGCGATTTTATCACTGCACAATTTCAACGTCCACGCGGCGCATTTGGCGTTGGCATTCTTTGTTTGAAAAGCAAAAAGATTTTTCCTTGCCCACTGCGTAGGTTTGCAGTTGTTGTGCGCGCGCGCCGTGTTTTTTTAAAACTTTGACGACTTCATCAATTCTTTGTTGCGCCACTGCCAAGTTGTAAGCACTGGCGCCGTTGTCGTCTGTGTAGCCCACAATTTTGCGAATTGCCTTTGGGTTATTTTTTAATAATTCGCCTTCGGTTTTTAAAAAAACCAAAGCCGCGGCGGGCACTTCAATTTCGCTGGTTTCATAAAAAATGGCGCGATTGGTATTTTGCGGCAAGGCGGAAATGGGTTTGCCCACTTTTGGCGGATTCAAACGCATATTGTCCATGGGCGCATGGGGTGCTGCGCAAGCGCTCAAAATCAAAAAAGAGAGATAAAAAATGCGTTTCATTGTTGTGCTATCTCTGCCAAATGTTGTGCGGCGGCTTTTACATCTGCCAAATTTTCGCCTTCTACCATAATTCTTAAAAGCGGTTCTGTGCCGGATGCACGCAACAAAATTCGCCCGTTTTTTAAGCGCTGTTCAACTTCGCGCACGCCATCACGCAGTTTTGCATTTTTTTGCCAATGTTCTTTTTGTTCTGCGGAAATTTGCACGTTTTTTAAAACCTGTGGGTAAAGCGCAAAATCGCCAATAAAATGCGGCAAATCGGTATTTTCTTCCACCAGCGCGCTCAACACTTCCAAAGCGGCAATTGTGGCATCGCCAGTTGAGTGTTTGTCTAATAACAAAATGTGGCCAGAATTTTCTCCGCCCAAAGTCCAGCCATTTTGGCGCAAACGCTCAAAAACGTAGCGATCTCCAACATTGGCGCGCGCAAAAGGAATATGCCAAGAATGAAGTTTTTTTTCTAAGGCAATGTTGGTCATCAGTGTGCCAGCAACGCCGCTTGTTTTGCTGATGGTGCCGTGTTTTAGGCGATTTTTGGCAATGGCATACAAAATCATATCGCCATCATAAATGCGGCCATTGGAATCAACCAAATGCAAGCGGTCGGCATCGCCATCCAAGGCAATGCCCAAATCGGCTTTTTCACGCAAAACGGCGTTTTGCAAAAAAACAATGTGGGTAGAGCCGCAATGGTCGTTGATATTTAAGCCGTTTGGTTCATTGGCAATGGCAATAACCGATGCGCCCAATTCTTCAAAAACCAAAGGCGCTGTTTGATACGCCGCGCCATTGGCGCAATCCACAACAATTTTTAAACCTTTCAAATGCAGATTAGCGCGCAAAGTGCTTTTGCAAAATTCAATGTAGCGCCCGCGTGCGTCATCAATGCGCAGCGCGCGCCCGATTTGCGCGGCATCTAATGAAAAGGGTAGGGCAAGGTTGGCTTCAATTTTTAATTCCAAATCGTCTGGCAATTTTTCGCCATCAGAGCTAAAAAATTTGATGCCGTTGTCCAAAAAGGAATTGTGCGAAGCGGAAATCACAACGCCTGCATCCATGCGAAAGGTTTTGGTTAAATACGCCACGCCGGGCGTGGGCAATGGTCCCACCAAATGCACATTGGCACCTGCGGCGGAAAATCCAGCTTCCAATGCCGATTCCATCAAATAGCCCGACAATCGCGTATCTTTGCCAATTAAAATTTTTGGTGTTTTGTGCGATTCTTTAAAAACCAAACCCGCCGCAAAGCCAAGTTTTAAAACAAAATCCGGAGTCATTGGAAATTCGCCCACGCGGGCGCGAATGCCATCGGTGCCGAAGTATTGTTTTTTTGCCGTCATTTTGAAAAATTATTGGTGTTGACCGTGGAAAACGTGGAAAACGCACGCCAGACTTTTAAAGCATCCGCCGTTTCTGCTACGTCATGCACGCGCAAAATGTGTGCGCCGTTTTCCGCAGCCCAAAGCGCCGCAACAGCACTAGCAGTGGCGCGATTTTGAACCCCGCGCCCGCCTGTGATTTCACCCAACATTGATTTTCTGGAAAAACCAACGAGTAACGGCATTTCAGATGACCATTTTTTTAAAGCGCAAACAAGCGCCAAGTTTTGTTGCAGGTTTTTGCCAAAGCCAAAACCCGGGTCAAAAATCAAGCGATTTTGATGAATGCCACCGGTCATGCACGCCGTTTTTTGTATAGTAAAAAAATCGTAGAGCGTTGCCACCACATCATCGTATTTTGGGGCAGTTTGCATGGTTTTGGGGTTGTTTTGCATGTGCATAACGCAAATGCCGCAGTTAGAATTTTGCACAACGGCGCGTGCTTTTGGGTTTTGCATGCCCGTTATGTCGTTAATCAAATCCACACCCAAATCTAGTGCGCGCGCCATTGTTTCAGGGTGATACGTATCAACCGAAATTGGCACGCGCCAATGAATGACTTCTTTTAAAACAGGTTCCAAGCGCCGCCATTCTTCTGCAAAATCCACAGGGTCTGAAAAAGGGCGGGAGGATTCTGCGCCGATATCCAACAAATCCGCCCCGTTTTTGAGATGCGATTGCGCACGTGCAATGGCGGCTTTGGGGTTATCAAAAATACCTTCGCCCGAAAAAGAATCCGGCGTGCAATTCACAATGCCCATAATCTGCGGGCGTTTTAAATTCAAAAGAAAACGCCCGCATGCGAAATTTTCCACGGTAAACCTTGTAGTTTTTTGAAAAAAATTTGTTGTTGACCGTGGATTTTCACACAATCCCCAAATGATCCAAGCCTTCAACCAAATCTTTGTTTTTGTTTTCTTTGCTGTGGAGTTTGATTTGCAAGCGCAAATCGTTAAGTGAGTCCGCATTGCGCAAAGCGTCTTCGTAAGAAATTGCCCCGTCTTCGTAAAGGTCAAACAACGCTTGGTCAAAGGTTTGCATGCCGATCTCACGCGAGCGTTTCATCACTTCTTTGATTTCATGCACATCGCCTTTGAAAATCAAATCGGCAATCAAAGGAGAATTGATCATCACTTCAATGGCAGCCATACGACCTTTGCCGGATTTTTTAGGGATTAAACGTTGAGAAATCATCGCCTTTAAATTTAACGACAAATCCATCAACAACTGCGGGCGGCGCTCTTCGGGGAAAAAGTTGATAATCCGGTCAATGGCTTGGTTGGACGAATTGGCGTGCAACGTTGCCAAACACAAGTGCCCCGTTTCCGCAAAGGCAATGGCGTAATCCATGGTTCTGCGGTCGCGAATTTCGCCCATCAAAATCACATCGGGCGCTTGGCGCAAGGTGTTTTTCAAGGCGATTTCCCAATCTTCTGTATCCACACCAACTTCGCGTTGCGTGATGATACATTTTTTGTGCGTATGCACGTATTCAATCGGGTCTTCAATGGTGATGATATGCCCTTGGGAATTTTCATTGCGGTGATTAACAAGCGCCGCCAAGGATGTGGATTTGCCTGTGCCTGTGCCGCCCACAAAAATAATCAAACCGCGTTTGGTCATTGCCAAATCTTTTAAAGTGTTGGGCAATTCCAATTCGTCTAATGTGGGAATGTTGGTGTTGATTGTCCGACAAATCAAACCTACGCGCCCTTGTTGCACCAAAGCATTTGCCCGAAAACGCCCGATGCCGCTAGGCGCAATGGCAAAGTTGCATTCGCGGTGTGTTTCAAATTCTGCCGCTTGGCGGTCGTTCATCATTGAGCGTGTTAATTCTGCCGTGTGCTGCTGCGTTAAGGCTTGGTTTGACACAGGCTGAATTCTGCCATCCACTTTGATGGCGGGCGGAAAACCGACCGTAATAAATAAATCCGAGCCTTTTTTTTGCACCATCATCCGCAGAAGATCGTGCATAAATTTCATAGCCTGATCGCGTTCCATTTTTGTCCTTCTTTCTTTGGGTTATTTTCTGATGGCTTCTTTGTTTACCGCGCGGGTGCGGGCTTCTTCGGTGCTGACCACATTGTTGCGCACAAGTTCAATTAAGCATTGATCCAATGTTTGCATCCCGTGCGCTTGGCCGGTTTGAATGGATGAATACATTTGCGCCACTTTGTTTTCACGAATTAAGTTACGAATAGCCGGCGTGCCAATCATAATTTCATGTGCGGCAACGCGCCCTGTGCCGTCTTTTTTCTTTAAAAGCGTTTGCGAAATCACCGCGCGCAACGATTCGGATAACATCGAGCGCACCATATCTTTTTCTGCCGCAGGGAAGACGTCCACAATACGGTCAATGGTTTTTGCCGCCGATGAAGTATGCAAAGTGCCAAACACCAAATGCCCAGTTTCAGCAGCGGTAAGCGCCAAACGGATGGTTTCCAAATCCCGCATTTCACCCACCAAAATCACATCGGGGTCTTCCCGCAATGCCGCGCGCAAGGCATTGGCAAAAGAATGCGTTTGTGGGCCAACTTCCCGTTGGTTGATCAAGCATTTTTTGGATTCATGCACAAATTCAATAGGGTCTTCAATGGTCAAAATGTGGGAGTAAGAGGTTTCATTGACGTGGTTGACCATTGCCGCCAAGGTGGTGGATTTGCCCGAACCTGTTGGCCCAGTAACCAACACCACGCCGCGCGGGTATTCGGCAATGTTTTTGAAAATTTTGGGAGCAGCCAAATCTTCCAAGGTTAAAACTTTGGAAGGAATTGTCCGAAAAACTGCGCCTGCGCCGCGGTTTTGGTTAAAGGCATTGACCCGAAAACGCGCCAAGTTGGGAATTTCAAAAGAAAAGTCGCACTCCAAGGTTTCTTCATAAGTTTTGCGCTGCATGTCGTTCATAATGTCGTAGACCATCGCATGCACATCTTGATGTTCCATCGGCGGCAAGTTGATGCGCCGCACATCGCCATGCACGCGGATAATCGGCGGCAAACCTGCCGACAAATGCAAGTCCGAAGCGCTATTTTTCACGCCAAAGGCTAATAATTCGGTAATATCCATGCCATTGCTCCTTTATTTTTTTACGAAAAGTTATGCCAACAAAAACACCCGCCATTATGGCTGAAATTGAAGCCCACGTGCAAGCTCTCCACAATCGGATTTTGTCGCTTGGCGTTTTAAAACAACAAGTGGTTTTAATTGCTGTATCAAAATTTCAAAATTTTGAAAAAATTGAATCAGCATTTAATTTAGGCATTTTAAATTTTGGCGAAAATTATTTACAAGAAGCGCTTTTAAAAATTCAAAAAGCACGTGAAAAAAATTTAAAAATTATCTGGCATTTTATCGGCAAAATTCAAAGCAACAAAACCCGCCACATTGCAGAAAACTTTGCTTGGGCGCATACTATTGACCGCTTAAAAATTGCTGAGCGTTTAAATCATCAGCGTCCAAATAATTTACCGCCTTTGAATATTTGCGTAGAAATTAATTTGGGTAATGAAGATAATAAAAGCGGTGTTTTAATTAAAGACGCTGAAAAACTCTGCTTGGATATTTTAAAATTAAAACATTTAAAATTACGTGGTTTGATGGCGATTCCGCCAATAACTTCTGATAAAAAAAAACAACGTTTTTATGCCAAAACATTGGCAAACACTTTGCAACATATTAAAACCGCCTTGCCAAGTGACTCCCAACAAGATTTCAACGTGCTCTCCATTGGTATGAGCGATGATTTGGAATCCGCTCTCATTGAAGGCGCCACGCACATTCGCATTGGCACGGCAATTTTTGGCAAAAGGCAGCAACAAACCTTTTAAAAACTGCGAAAATGGCGGCAAATTTCAAAAAAAAATGGAGTTGACCGTGGAAAAAATTCTATTTATTGGTGGCGGTAATATGGCGCAAGCCTTAATTGGCGGCATTTTTAAAGATTTTGAAGTCAGCGTTGTTGAGCGCGATGATGAAAAACGCGCACTTTTAAAAAAAGAGTTTTCTCTAAAAACCTTTGCCAACATCAAAGACATTCCCAAAGAACAATGGCAAAAGTTTTCTGCCATTTTTTTGGCAATTAAACCGCAACAATTTGATGCAGCCGCCGCTGATATGCCGTCAAAATTAGCAACACTTGTGGTGAGCATTATGGCTGGCGTGAAGATTGAAAAAATCGCTTTGTTTTTTCCAAACGCCAAAATCATCCGCTCAATGCCCAACACGCCAGCACTTGTTAAAAAAGCGGTTAGCGCTTTATTTGCAAGCAAAAATGTTTCCGATTCCGACAAACAACGCGTTGAGAAAATCTTTAATGCCGTTGGCACTAGTTTTTGGCTAAAAAAAGAAGCGCAAATCAACGCTGTTACTGCCATTTCAGGCAGCGGTCCTGCTTATGTTTTTTATTTTTTGGAAGCCTTTCAACAAGCGGCGTTGTCTCTTAATTTTGATGAAGCCACCGCGCGCCAACTTGCCTTATCAACCTTTGATGGCGCTTTGGCGCTTGCCAAAAATGGCGATTTTTGCCAACTGCGGCAAAATGTAACCAGCAAAGGCGGCACCACCGAAGCGGCATTGGCTGTTTTGCACGAAGCTGATTTTATTCATTTGATGCAACGTGCTGTGTGCGCTGCTAATTTGCGCGCCGAGGAATTGTCTTAAAAAACTCTCTTAAAAAAAGGAAAATGCCACGATGACTGCTTTAATTTTTTTGCTCAAAACCGTTTTTTATTCCGTTGCCACATTGTTTTTGTTGCGTTTTTTTATGCAGGCTTTTTGCGTGTCTTTTGCAAATCCGCTAGGCAATTTTGTTTTAAAAATCACCGCTTGGGCAGTGATTCCAGCGCGCAAAATTATTCCAAGTTTTTTTAATTTGGACATTGCCAGTTTTTTGTTGGCGCTTTTGACTGTTGCCATTTACAAAGCCATAGAATTTGCGATTTTGGGCACAACAGTTGTGCAATGGTTGCCTTTTTTGGCGGTGTTTTCGTTGCGGGTTGTTTTTGCTTTCATTGGTTTAATTGTGCAACTATTTATTTTTGCTATTTTGATTTTTGCCATTGCTTCTTGGTTGGCGCCTTTTCACCCGATGATGCCCGCTTTATCACAATTCACGCGCCCGTTGTTGTTGCCCATCCGCCGCATTATTCCGCCCATTGCTGGAGTGGATTTGTCGCCTGTTATTGCGTTAATTTTATTAGAAGCCATTCTTATTTTTTTGTGAACTTAGCGTTGACGAAATTTTGCGAATTTGTATAATGCTTTCTTTTTTGCGGGAATAGCTCAGTTGGTAGAGCGCAACCTTGCCAAGGTTGAGGTCGCGAGTTCGAGACTCGTTTCCCGCTCCAATGCGGCGTGGTAGCAAAGCGGTTATGCACTGGATTGCAAATCCATGTAGGTCGGTTCGACTCCGGCCCACGCCTTAAAAAATCTCTATTTAAAACTACTTAAACCACTTCAAATCGCTTGAAGCTGCTTCTTCAAATTTCTTTTGAAATTTCTTAAAATCACGCACTTTAAATTGTTTTTTAATTGCTTTTTAATCGTTTTTTTAAGTTTATTCCCAGCACCTTCTCTCATTTTTGCAAGGTTTTTGAATTGTTCAAATCGCATTGTATTTTTTAAAGATTTTGGAACAATTTTCCACGGTCAACGCCAAAAAAATTTCAAAAAAATTTACCGCAAAATGCGATGCGCTTAAAATGCCGTTTTTTCTATTTTTTTAAACAATCATTATGCGCTATTCATCCACTCGTGGGCAAAGCCCGCAACGCTCTTTTTGTGAAATTGTTTTGGAAGGTTTGGCTCCCGATGGCGGGCTTTATCTGCCAATAGAATATCCCAAAATTAGCCTTGAAACCTTAAACGCTTGGCGCACTTTGCCTTATCCTTTGTTGGCTTTTGAAATTTTTAAATTGTTTGTTGATGATATTCCAAGCGAAGATTTGTTGCGCATTACCGAACAAACTTACACGCCAAAAATTTTTGCGCACAGCCGCAAAGCGCTAGATGCCAACAAAATCACGCCGCTAGTTTGTTTAGAAGATGGTTTATTTTTGCAGGAATTATCCAACGGCCCCACGCTTGCGTTTAAAGATATGGCAATGCAATTTTTGGGCAATTTGTTTTCGTATATTTTGGAAAAAGAAAACCGCGTTTTAAACATTGTGGGCGCCACATCGGGCGATACGGGTTCGGCGGCAGAATATGCGGTTAAAGGCAAAGAACGCATTAAAATTTTTATGCTCTCGCCACACGGCAAAATGAGCGATTTTCAACGTGCGCAAATGTATTCTTTAAACGAAGAAAACGTTTTCAATATTGCATTAGAAGGAATGTTTGACGATGCGCAAAACATTGTGAAAACGCTTTTAAACGATTCCGATTTTAAAGAAAAATACCATTTGGGCGCGGTCAATTCTATAAATTGGGCAAGGCTTTTGGCGCAAATTGTTTATTATTTTGCGGGTTATTTTCAAGCCAGCCAATCCAATGAAGAAAAAATTTCTTTTGCGGTGCCAACGGGCAATTTTGGCAACATTTGCGCCGGTCACATTGCCAAACAAATGGGTTTGCCCATTGACAATTTGATTTTGGCAACCAATGAAAACGATGTTTTGGATGAATTTTTTAGAACCGGCATTTATCGGCCGCGAAAACCCAATGAAACCTTTGTAACCAGCAGTCCTTCCATGGATATTTCCAAAGCATCTAATTTTGAGCGTTTTATTTTTGATTTTGTCGACCAAGACAAAACCGTGGTGCGCCAACTTTGGAATTGCGTAGAAAAAGGCGAATCTTTTGATTTATCCGGCACGGTGTTTTGGCAAAAACGCGCGCATTTTGGTTTTATTTCGGGCAGCAGCACGCATGAAGATCGCTTGGAAAATATTCGCTTGGCTTACCAAAAATACCGCATTTTGTTGGACCCGCACACCGCCGATGCCTTAAAAATCGCCCGAGCGCAAAAAACACCCAACAACAAAATTATTGTTTTAGAAACCGCACAAGCGGCAAAATTTGAAAAAACCGTGCGAAAAGCTTTGGGATTTCCGCCTGCGCGCCCAACGGCATTCAATTTTATTGAACAAAAACAACAATACTGCACGGTTTTGGATGCTAACCCTTCGGTTGTAAAAGAATTTTTAAAAGAGCATATTTAAAAAGGTTGTTACAATAATGCAAAAAGTGCAGAATAAAAAACACGCCGTTTTGTTGGATTTGTATGAACATTGCCAAAAAAACGGGGATTTTGTTTTTCATAATCGCTTGGTCAAAGCAATGAGCGAAGAGCGTGGTTTTGGTAATCCTTTTGATGTTACAAAACTTGATTCAAGTAATAAATTGCCTGCATTTTTTAAGGACAATGATATTTGTTTGTTGCATTTGGGAGAGGGCAATCACAAATTTATAAAAGGCATTGCGAATCTTTATCATCAATTTGAACCCATGCAAGAAAGTGTGTCTTGGGTATATAAAAAAAGTTTACTCAACGAATATAATGATAGTGAAAGTAATATTTTAAGCGTGGCAAATAATCAACGCATTTTGCATGATTTTGTTTTTGGAGAAGATTTGGAATTTGAAAATTTGCCTATTTCTAAACGCCCAAAAACTTATTTTTCACATCGCACCAAACAAACCCTTGAATATTATTTTGAAAATGAAAAAATCATTGCTCAAAACCAACAAATAGAAATTGATTTAACCATTGAATTTGATGGCATTATCGCTGTTTTTGAAGCAAAAAATGGCAAGGCAAAAGATTTTAATATTTACCAAATATATCATCCGTTTTTGTATTATCATTATTCAAAATTAAACTTTAAAGAAATTGCTTGCGTGTATTTAATGCGCCAAGGTGACATTTTAAAATTATGGAAATATACATTTGAAAACCCGCTACAATTAAACTCTATAAAATTTTTGAAGTCAAAAGAATATATTTTGAAAAGGGAATAAAATGGAATTTAATAAACTCTACAATGATGACACTTTAAGAATACTCAAATCCTTGCCTGATAATTGCTTGGATATGGTGTGGGGCGACCCTGATTATAATGTTGGTATTGATTATAATGGTAGTAAATATACACAAAAATGGGATGATTATATTGCGTGGTATAGTGAATTAGCAACCGAGAGTTTTCGTGTATTAAAACCAAGTGGTAATCTTTTTTTAATGAATTACCCCAAACAAAATGCTTATTTAAGAGTGCTTTGTCTGGATCATTTGGCTTATGATGTGCAAGATTATGTGTGGGTATATAACACCAATGTTGGGCATAGCCTCCGGCGTTTTACTACAGCGCATAGAAGTATTTTGCACGCTACAAAAACAAAAAATAATCATTTTTATAAAGATAATATTGCCGTTCCTTATCAAAATCCCAATGATAAAAGAATATTGCAACGATTAGCGCAAGGGCACAAAGGCAGAATGCCTTATTCGTGGTTTTATTTTGATTTGGTTAAAAATGTTAGCAAGGATAAAACATTCCATTCCTGCCAAATTCCATTAAATTTAACACAAATGTTTATTAAATCATGCACAAATGAAAATGATAGCGTTTTTATTCTTTTTGGCGGCAGCGGCGGAGAGATTATTCTTTGTGAAAAATTAAAAAGAAAATGGTTAAGTTGTGAATTGCATAAGCCTTATTTTGAAATGATTCAAAATAGATTGCAAAATAACGGCAAAATCGGCGATGAATTTAAATTGCGTTTGGGTTATAAAAATTTGCTTTGTGTCAACAAAGGTTTTTCTTTGCGATAGTTTTTTTTGCAACAAAGAAAGCCCAAAACCGCAAAAATCCACGGTCAACGTTTATTTTTTTCAAAAAAATTGGCGTTGACCGTTGATTTTTTTCAAGTGAATGTGTTGATTTAAATTTAACGCATTGATTTTTAACATAAAAATAATTTTAAACCCGCAACAACAAAAAGCATTGACAAGCCAAAACGAAACGATTATATTTTCGCCTTTCTTACCAATTAAGAATTGTTTTTATTTGCAAAATGAATGCTGTTGTTAAAAAATCGCCAAGAAAAGATTCTTTTGAAGCGGGCGTGGCGTTGATGCAAGAATCCTTAAAAAAAGAAGGTTTGGCGCATTATTTTGCCAATGCAAAAGATCCTTTGCACGCGGCTTTTTTGGCAAAAGCGGCTTTGCACTCTGGCAGCAGCGGCAAGCCTTTGATGGGTGATTCTGCGCGCCAAGCGTTTTTGGCTTTAAAAGATGAAAATCGCACGGGCAAAGGTTTGGCGTATATTCACGTGCCGTTTTGCCAAACGCGCTGCCTTTATTGTATGTTTTACCAAAATCCTTTGGATGAAGAAGAAAGCCGTGCTTTCACCAAAGCTTTAATCAAAGATTTGGCAGCTTGGGAAAACGAAAATGCGCAAAAAAGCGGTTTAATTCACGCACTTTATTTTGGCGGCGGCACGCCAACAGCACTTTTGGCAGATGATTTAAAAGAAATTTTGCTCGCTTGCAAAAAATATTTGCCGCTTGCCAACGATTGCGAAATTACCTTGGAAGGCCGCATTTTTAATTTTGGTGATGACAAAATTGAAGCGGCATTAGAAGGCGGCGTGAATCGTTTTTCATTAGGCGTGCAAACCTTTGATTCAACCATTCGGCAATCGGTTTTGCGTGTGGATGGCAAGGATGAAATTATCCGCCGTTTATTCAAAATGCTCTCTTACGACAATGCCGCCGTGGTGATTGATTTGATTTACGGCTTTCCCGGCCAAACCATGGCGGTTTGGGAAGAAGATGTAAAAACCGCGGCAGAATTGCCGTTGGATGGCGTGGATTGTTACCAGTTAAACGTTTTTAATCAATCGCCTATGGCGCGCTACATTGAAAACGGCAATATGCCTGCGGCAGCCAATACCGCGCAAAAAGCCGATATGTTTGCGCGCTCGGTTGAAATGTTAAGCCATGCAAATTGGCAACGAATCTCCAACAACCATTGGCGAAAAACGCATCGCGAACGCAATATTTACAACGAACTTGGCAAAAGCGCTTGCGATTGTTTGGCTTTTGGCGCTGGCGCTGGCGGGCGTTTAAAAGGACATGGTTTGATGATGGAGCGCCAACTTCAAACGTGGTTGAATTTGGTAGAACAAAATCAACGCCCAGTTGCTTTTGTGTCGTTGCCTGAGCAAAACGGCGTGTTGTTGAAGACGATTTCATCTCAAATGGAATTGGGCAGCATTTCTTTTTCAAAGTTAGAAAAAGAATTTGATGTGCCGCTAACGGAAATTTTTCAACCGATTACCCAACAATGGGTTGAAGCGGGTTTATTCACCCAACAAGGCGAGTGGTTTTACCAAACAATCGCCGGACAATTTTGGCATGTAACAATGGCGCAACTTTTATTGGATTTTCTCAAAAAGCATTTATCCCAAGAAAACGCGCCGTGATTTTTTTAAAAAATCCACGGTCAACAGCCAAAAAATTTCAAAATCAAATGCTCACAGTTCTTAAAAAAAAGTTTTTTTAACCTTTTTGGAGAACAGCGATGAATACTTTTGAAAAAACTCTCTTGGCAAGCGCCATTGTGGCGGCGTTTGCGCCCGCAGTTGTTGCCGAAGAATTGCAAACGCAATCGGTGAAAGTGACCGCTTCTCGCGTGGAGCGGGAATTGATGGATGTGAATATGTCGGTGTCCGTTATCACCAAAGAAGATATCAAACGCTCTGGCGCTAGAACAGTTGGCGAAATTTTGCAAAATGTGCCGGGCGTGCGCATCAACAACGATGGCGGCCAAGGCATCAAACGCGCGATGATTCGCGGCAATGATGCTTTTCAAACCTTGGTTTTAATTGATGGGCAAAAAATCTCGGAACAAAAATCCATGTCCGGTTCGCCCTTTTTAATTGCGCCTGCGATGATTGAGCGCATTGAAGTGATTAAAGGCCCCGCTTCCGTTTTGTATGGTTCAGAAGCCTTGGGCGGCGTGATCAATATCATCACCAAAAAAGGCGGTGACAAAGCCTTGTCTGGCGATGTTTCTTTGGGTTACAACAGCGCTTCCAAAGGCAGAAGTGGCGCGGCATCGCTTTATGGCGCGCAAAGTGGTTGGCATTATCGCGTGGGCGTTGCAGCAGATAAAAACAGCGCTTTGGATACGCCAGAAGGCAAAATGCCCAATTCTTATTTTCAATCGCAAGCCGCCAATTTCTTTTTGGCTTATGACCTGAGCGACACAACGCAACTTGGGGCAACGTTGGATTATTACAAACTCAAATTCGGCTCCGGGTCATTGGGTTATGAAGGTTTTGCCGTGGATGTGCCCAAGTGGGAGCGCTACAAAGTGGCGTTGTTTGGCGAAATGAAAAACATTTCACAAAACTTGGTGCGCGCGCGGGCAGATGTGTTTTATCAAGGCAATGATAAGGAAATGATTAATACCGTTCCAGCGTCAACAATGACCGTTTTGCCTTTGGCGGATAATTCTATGGATCAATACGGTTTGTCTTTGCAAACCGACTGGCAGTTGGGCACGAATCATTACTTAATCGCTGGTTATGAATACAACCGCGACAATTTGAATGCCGACAGCATCACCAAAATGAAAATGTCCGGGCGACTGATTGAAAGCATTATGGGCAACCGCAATTATGATGGTTATCAATCCAAACACGGTTTGTATGCCAATATGGAAAGCCAGTTGCCAAAAGATTTTGCTTTGAATTACGGCGTGCGTTATACGCGGGTTTACTCCGACATGGATAACCTGAACCGCACGAACGGCAAAAAAACGCACGAAAAAACCAGCGATGGCAAAGCCGTTTTTAATGCGGGTTTGTCTTGGCACGGCATTGAAGATTTAACGCTTCGCGCGGCATTTTCACAAGGTTATTTGTTTCCGCTTTTGCAATTTTTGTATGTGGATACGGCAATGGGGCAATCGTCTGGCTCCACGCTTGCTAACCCCAATTTAAAACCAGAGACTTCCAACAATTTTGAAGTGGGTGCGCGTTTTCTGCGCGATGGCGTGTCGGTAGATGGCACGGTGTTTTATACCGATTCCAAAGATTTTATTAGCACGCGTCAAATTAGCAGAACGCAATCGCAATACCACAACGTTGCCCAAGCCAAAACGCTGGGCTTGGAACTTGCCACATCGTGGGATATTCACCAAAGCGGCATTGAACCTTATGTAACGGCAACCATTTTAGACCGCCGCTACATTATTAATGGCAAAACTTCACGCAAAACAGGGCAACCCACCGCTTATGGGCAATACGGCGTGCGTTGGAATTATCCTTCAAATGGTGTGGTTTGGCGCTTGGATGCGTATGGTTACAGCCAAAACCGTCTCAAATCAAGCGCTTATTCTTTGGGCGGCGCCACCACGTGGAATTTGTTGGCAGGTGTAACTTTTGGCAAAGGCGAACAATTTGATTTGGATTTGTCGCTTTATAACTTAGGCGACAAAAAATACCAATACGATGCTTCCATTTATGAAGCCGGGCGTTCCTTTGCTTTGAAATTCAATGCACGGTTTTAATCCAAAAGAATGAAACAGAAAAAAATACGCCATTGGGCAGCGCGCGAACTCGTTTTAATCGGCGTTTTTGCCGCTGCCACCAAACTTTCAAGCCTGTTGATTGCTTTGGCTGGTGGCGGGATGAATCCCATTTCACTCATTGCCAAAAATTTGGTGTTTTCAACACTTTTGATTGTGCTTTTAACCAAGGTTCCAAAAAGTTGGACGCTTTTTTTGTTCACCTTGGTGAGTTTGATTGTGAGCGTTTGCCTGATGGGTGGCAGTGTGGTTTTAATGCCTGCCGCACTTTTTGCCGCATTGCTTGCCGAATTGGCTGTTTTTTTATTGGGCGGCTTCAAACAAAAATGGAGCGTGATTTTTGCCGTTGCTGTTTATGATTTTTCAAGCAAAGCGGTCTCTTTATTTGTTTCCTATTTGTTTATGCGGGAAAGCCCAGCGCTCATTGCCATTGTTATTCCCATTGTGTTGTTGGGTTATTTGGGGTCCTTGTGTGGTTTGTGGTTTGGCTTTAAAACAGTGGGGGAATTAAAAAATGCCGGCTTTATTCGCTAATTCCGCGCAATTAGCCAACGCAACAAGTCTTTGGTGGCATTTGGATGCCCGCACCAAACTTGCCATCACCGTTTCTTGCGCCGTTTTAAGCGTGGCTTGTTCGGGGTTTGTTGCCCAAATGGTGTTGTTTTTGTCGACCTTGATTTACGCCTTGTTGTTGCGCCGCCCGATTTTATTGATTGTGGTTTATGCCGCCATGGCGTTGATGATTGCCATTGCCACGCTTTGCGCAATTGGTATGGGCTATTTTTTGCCGAAGATAGGCGGGGTTTCTATGAAATCCTTGGTTATTCCATTTTTGCGCGCTTTAACGATGATGAACGTGGTTTTGGTGTTGGCGCTAACCACGCGTGTGGAACATTTGCTCATCACCTTGGAGCGCTTGCGCTTGCCTTTTTGTGTGTTTTTGCCCACCGCCGTGATGTTGCGCTTTATTCCAACCTTCACCAAAGACATTCAACAAGTTTGGGAAACTTTGAAAATCAAAGGTTATCCATTGGGAATCAAAATGCTCACATTGCGCCCGTTTTTGTCCGCCCGTTTGGTTTTGATTCCCATTTTGTTTCGCGCCTTAAAAACTTCTGAATCTCTTGGCGTGGCGGCGGAATTAAAAGGCTTGGGTTATTTTGATTGTCCCATTCGCCAAGATTTCAAAACCCTAACAAGCTTGGATGCTAGGCTTTGGGCATTGTTGATTTTGCTTGCCCTTGCCACGATTTTCTCCGAAGTTTTCTTAAAAAACCTTTTTGTGTTAAGCGGCGTTGCAATGCCCTGAAAAAACAATGATTAGTTTTCAAAACGTTTCTTACCAATACGCCAACCAAAGCGATTTTTCTATAAAAAATTTTTCGTTTACCGTGGAAAATGGGCAAATGGTGTTGGTCACAGGCGCATCGGGTTGTGGCAAAAGCACTTTGATGCGCTTGGCAAATGGTTTGTGCCCGCAAGTTTATGGCGGCACAGTTGAAGGGGAAATTTTTGTTGACCAACACGCCTTAAAAAACACAACAATGGCAATGTTGTCGGATGTTATCGGCACCTTATTTCAAGACCCAGAAGAACAATTTTTTGCCTTGAATGTGGCAGATGAATTGGCTTTTGCGCTGCGCGCTCGCGGTTTGTCTTTTGTAGAAATTAAAGAACGCGTGGCAAAAGCTGCTGAAAAACTAGGCATCACCGAACTTTTAAAACAAGACATTCACGCTTTATCCGAAGGTCAAAAGCAAAAAGTGGGTTTGGCAAGCTTGTTGGCTTTGGGTGTGAAAAATTTTATTTTGGATGAACCCAGCGCCAATTTGGATGTTGAAGCCACAGAATCTTTGGCAATCGTTTTAAATGAACTCAAACAAGAAGGTGCGGCAATTTTGGTTGTTGACCATCGGCTTTATTGGTTAAAAGATGTTGCCGATTCGGTTTTGGTGATGAATCAAGGCGAAATTGTGGCGCAAGGCGATTTTTCTATTTTAGAAAACACAAAAAACACGCAACAATGGGGTTTGCGCAAAGCTTTGGTGGATGATTGCCGCCAAACCTTGCCGCGCATTACTTTTGAATTAAAAGAAAATGCGGATGCGCTTTTTTGCACCGCGCATTTGTCGTTTTCTTATTCGGTAGAAAAACCGCTTTTTGAAGACCTTTCATTTTCCATTCCCAAAGGCATTACGGCTTTAATTGGCGAAAACGGTTCGGGCAAAACCACGCTTGCGCGCATTTTAACGGGGTTAAATCAAGCAAGCGGCGAATTTTATATTCATCAGCAAAAGGTTAAGCATTTAATGCCCCGCACAGGTTTGGTTTTGCAAAATGCCGACCACCAGTTGCAAATGCAAAGCGTTTTCAAAGAAGTTGAAGCCGCCATGTTGGCAGGCAGTTTGTTTCAACATTCCAAACGTGCTTGGGTTTTGCAAAAGGACGAACAAGCCAATGTTTTGCAATTATTGGAAAATTTAAATTTGTTGCATTTAAAAAATCGCCACCCGCAAAGTTTATCGGGCGGGGAAAAACAACGTTTGGTGATTGCCTGCGCCTTGGCTAAAAAACCAGACATTTTGATTTTGGATGAACCCACCAGCGGCTTGGATGGCGCCAATTTAAACGCCATTGCCCAAATTTTAAAAACACAAGCAACGCGCGGCATTGCCGTTTTTTTGATTACCCACGATTTGGAATTGCTCAAAATTGCCAACCAAGTTTTGGATTTGAATTGTGTTCAAAAAAAACAAGGGTTGACCGTGGAAAATCGCAAAAATCCACGGTAAACCATATTTTTTTTTAAAAGGAGAAAATTTATGCAACACATCACCCCAACTTTGGAAGAAAAAGCCAAAATTGAATCGGTTTTAAACGCCAAATTCCCTGCAACTTTAAAAACCGTGGCGCAAATGCTTGGCACAACGGAATTAGAAGCCGCGCAAAAAATGCCGCCAGAAATGGTTGCGTTTTTGAAGGGCGACATCAAAACGCAATTTGCCAAGCTTTGGCAAGAGTTGGCAACTTGGCAAAAGGTAACACTTTTTATTGTTTGCGATGGGCATATTTTTGAAATCCAAGCGCCTTTGACCATTGGCAAAGAATCTCACGGGTTTTATAACATTTTGGACCACAATGCCACAATTGGCGGGCATTTGTTGCCATCTGCTTTGAAAACGCTTGCCTTTTTACAAATGCCGTTTATGGGGCGAGAATCGCTATCAGTGCAATTTTTTAATGAAAAAGATGCCGTTTCTTTTTCCATTTATGTGGGCAGAGAAAATCACCAGTTGATTGAAAGTGTGAAAGAAGCATTTTTTAAGGCAAAAGCACAATTTTGTTAAAGGATTGAAAAAAATGAAAATCGCTGTGGTTTGTTCTTCCAAAACGGGCAACACCAGAATGGTTGCGCATGCGCTGGCAGATGCTTTTGATGCGCCTTTATTTACGCCACAAAATGCGCCGCAAAATTTGGCAGATTTTGACACCTTGTTGCTTGGCTTTTGGTGCGACAAAGGTCGCGCGCCCGAAGATATGGAAAGTTTTGTTCAAAAAATCCACGGTAAACGCTTAGGTTTTTTTGCAACTTTGGGCGGGGATTCAGAATCAGAGCGGGCAAAAGAATGGTTTGCCAAAACCATTGATGAATTGTTAAATGCGGGCAAAGAAAATTCTCTTTTGGCGAGTTTTCTTTGCCGCGGCAGAATTGACTCTGAAATTTACCAAATGATGATTCAAATGATGGGCGGCACAGAAACAGACGAACAAAAAGCGCGCTGGCAGCAATCTAAAACGCATCCAGACCGCGAGGATTTAATCAATGCCGTTGGTGTTTTTTCCAAGGTTTTAAAAGGTTAAAAAATGCAGTGGAATAGTGCGAATTTTGCCAGCATTTACGCGATGATTGGCCCAGCCGGCGTGGCGCTGGTTGTGGTTGGGTTGTTTGCTTTGTATATTGCTGTTTGGCAGTTGATTTATGTCAATTGCGTTTGGCGCAATTTCAAGCGCGATTTTTTGGATTTAAAACAAGCCGGTGAGCGTTGCTTAAAAGACATTGACCCAAAACGCGCCAATCCTTTAATTCGCATTATTTACGAAATCATCAAAACCCACGCGGAACATTCAGATGATATTCGCGCGGAAGTGGGTTATTTGTTTTACCGCAATTTCAAGCGTGTTTCCAACGGACTTTGTTGGTTGAAGTTGATTGCCGTTATTTCGCCTTTGTTGGGGCTGCTTGGCACGGTTTGGGGAATGGTGGATGTTTTTCAAAGTATGAGCGACATTCGGCAGGCCAATGCGCAGATTTTGGCATCCGGCATTTGGTCGGCTTTAATCACTACCATTATGGGTTTGACCATCGCCATTCCCAGTTTGATGTGTTACTACTATTTGATGCTCAAATTCCGCTGGTTTCATATTGAAGCCATTGAACACAGTTACAGCGCGCTGGAAGTGGTGCGGCGTTTGAAAAAACAACAACAAGGGCAGCACAATGTTTAGCACGCACACCAATTTATTTGGCAATTTTGATGAAGAGCCGCAAATTGATTTAACGCCGTTAATTGATTGTTTGTTTATGCTCATCATCTTTTTTGTTTTAACGATGAGTTTTTCTCAACCTGTTTTGGAAATTTTGTTGCCCGAAGCCAATAGCGCCGAATCGGCAAATAACCGCAATGAAATTTTAATCAATATCAAAAAGGATGGCAGTTTGTGGTTTGATGAAAAAAATCCCGCAACCTTGAATGCGCTTTCGCAAAAATTGGATGCAGAACCTGAAAAAATGCTCAATATTTATATGGATAAAAACGCACCTTTTTTGTATTTTGTTGAAGTTTTGGATATTGCCAAACAAAAACGCGCTGGGCGCTTTGTGATTAGCACCGATGAATCTTAAAACAAGGGCAATGGCATATCATCACCCAGAACGCTTTTTTGCCGAAGTTTTTGCGCGTGGCGTTTTGATTTTTTGCGTGTTGCTGTTGTGCGTTTTGAGCGGTTTGTCTTTTGTGAAAAAAAATTTTAGCGTGCCGTCTTTGGCGCCAAAATTGTTTAAAGAAAAAGTAGAAATCGCTTGGGTTCAAATTAAAAAGCCACAAAAAATAGAACACGTGGTTGAAAAAAGCGAATTTAAAATTCCAACACCGCCCAAAAAAATTCCGCCTAAAAAAGAAGCACCCAAACCCAAAGCCATTCCAAAAACAAAAAAGCAAATCCAAAAAGAAGAAATCTTGGATATTGCGCCAACCGTTGAAAACACCGATTTTGGCGGCGAAAAAGAAACCCCGCACGCTGATTTTGGCAATGCCGAAGATTTGAAAAATCAAGCGCTGGCTTTAATTATTCAAACCATTGAAAAAAACAAACATTACCCGCGCCGCGCACGGCAAATGGGGTTAAGCGGAAAAGTAATTTTAAAAATTACCATTCAACAAGGAATTATTCTTCACATTGATTTTCAACAAAAAAATAAAACCGAAATGCTCAATCAAGCCGCCATGTTGGCAGCAGAAAAATTAAAAGGAAAAACCTTGCCCTTTCAAGGCGATTTGGTGGTGAATGTGCCGGTGGAATTTTCATTAAAAGATTTTTGATAAAAATCCACGGTAAACGAGAATTTTTTTTCAAAAAAATTTGCCATCTACCGTGGAAAATCGCCTTTTTTAGCCTGCTTGGATTCGTTATAATGCGCCTTATTTTTATAGAAAGGCGTTTTGGAAAATGTCTTTAATTCCATCGTTTGAACCTGCCGTTTTGGCATTGTCAGATGGCACGATTTTTAAAGGTTATTCTATTGGCGCATCGGGTTTAAAAAGCGGGGAAGTGGTTTTTAATACCGCGATGACCGGTTATGAAGAAATTTTAACCGACCCTTCTTATTGCAGGCAGTTGGTCACTTTAACGTATCCGCATATTGGTAGCGTCGGTTGCAATGTTGAAGATGAAGAAGCTGTTAAGCCTTTTGCCGCCGGTTTAATTGTGAATCATTTGCCGCCCACATCCAACTGGCGCGCAAGCGAGACGTTAAGCGAATATTTGCAACGCAAAAATGTTGTGGCAATCGCTGGCATAGATACGCGCGCCTTAACACGGCATTTGCGTGAAAACGGCGCTATGGCGGGCGCCATTATGGCTGGCGATGTTGACGAACAAAAAGCCGTGGCGCTTGCGCGCTCTTTTCCGGGTTTGTCTGGTATGGATTTGGCAAAAGAAGTCTCCACCACCGAATCTTACGAATGGAAAGCGGGCATTTGGACTTTAAACGGCTTTGAACACAAACATTTAAAAGACAATGCGCCTTTGGTGGTGGCGTATGATTTTGGAATCAAACGCAACATTTTGCGGCTTTTAAAACATTTTGGCGCCAAAGTTTGGGTGGTGCCTGCCCAAACAAGCGCCGAAGACGTTTTAAAAATGAATCCTTCTGGCGTGTTTTTATCCAACGGCCCGGGCGACCCAGAACCTTGCACGTATGCCATTTCTGCCATTCAAACTTTTTTAGAGAAAAAAATTCCCATTTTTGGCATTTGTTTGGGGCATCAGTTGTTGGCGCTGGCAAGCGGTGCCAAAACCATCAAAATGAAGTTTGGGCACCACGGCGCTAATCATCCCGTCAAAGATTTAACAAGCGGCAAAGTGTGGATTACCAGCCAAAATCACGGTTTTGCTGTGGATTCTGAAACCTTGCCCAAGCATTTGAAAGCCACCCACATTTCGCTTTTTGATGGCTCATTGCAAGGCATTGAACGCACCGACTGCCCGGCGTTTTCTTTTCAAGGGCATCCGGAGGCAAGCCCGGGCCCGCACGATGCTTTGTGTTTGTTTGAACATTTTTTTGATTTGATGCGTCAACATTCAAAATAACCATTTTCCACGGTGAACCTTCAAAAATTTTCAAAAAAATGAACAGTTCACCGTGGATTTTCAAAAAAGGATTTTTTAAACCATGCACATTGCGCCTGAAATTTTCAAAGCCTATGATATTCGTGGCATTGTGGATAAAACCTTAACTTCTGATGCGGTTTTTGCTATCGGCAACATTTTGGGCAAAATGGCAAAAGAAAAAAATTCCCAAGCCATTGCCGTTGGGCGAGACGGCAGATTATCCGGTGAAAAACTGCAAAATGCTTTAATCAATGGCATTCTTCAAGCTGGCGTGGATGTTTTTTTATTGGGTCAAGTGCCAACGCCGATGGTTTATTTTGCGGCGCACCATTTGCAATGCGGCTCTGCGCTGGCGCTAACCGGTAGCCACAATCCGCCAGAATACAATGGTTTGAAAATGGTCATTGCCGGGGAAACCTTGGCAAGCGATTCTATTCAAGGCATTTTAAAAGACATTCAAAATGGCGCTTTTTTAACCGCAGAAAACCCCGGCAAAGTGCAAAACATCAACATTCAAAATGCTTATTTTGACCGCATTGCTTCTGACATTCATTTTGGAAAAAAAATGAAAATTGCCCTAGATTGCGGCAACGGCGTGGCGGGCGCTTTTGCGCCAGCATTATTAGAAAAATTAGGCGCTGAAATTACCCCGTTATTTTGCGAAGTTGACGGCAATTTTCCTCATCACCATCCCGACCCGTCCAAATTAGAAAACTTAAAAGATTTGCAAGAACATTTAAAAAACAGCGATTGCGAATTGGGTTTGGCTTTTGATGGTGATGGCGACCGCTTGGGCGTGGTTTTGAAAAACGGCAATGTGATTTTTCCAGACCGGCAGTTGATGCTTTTTGCCGCCGATATTTTAAAACGTGAAAAGGGCGCGACTATTTTGTTTGATGTCAAATGCACGCGGCTTTTAAACCATTGGATTATGGCGCACGGCGGCAAACCGTTGATGTGGAAAACCGGCCACGCCTTGATTAAACAAAAATTAAAAGAAACGGGCGCGGCTTTGGCAGGCGAGATGTCCGGGCATATTTTTTTCAAAGAGCGCTGGTTTGGTTTTGATGATGCGCTTTATTCTGCCGCGCGTTTAATTGAAATTTTAAGCGCTTTTGAAAACCCCAACGCCGTGTTGGACAATTTGCCCAATGCGCCTTCCACGCCAGAATTAAACATCGCCATGCAAGAAGGTGAACCGTTTTTGTTGATTGAACAATTAAGCGCCGCGGCAAAGAATTATTTTCAAAACGCTGAAAAAATCATCACCATTGATGGTTTACGCGTGGAATACAAAAACGGTTTTGGTTTAATTCGCGCAAGCAACACCACGCCTGTTGTGGTGCTTCGTTTTGAAGCCGATGATGAAAACGCGTTAAAAGCCATTCAAAAAGATTTTCGCCAAATTTTAAAAGACCTAGCGCCGCATTTGGATGTGCCGTTTTAAAAAAATCCACGGTCAACGTTAAATTTTTTTTAAAAAAGGAGAGTGAGAATGTCCATTTTGGAAGAATTTGCCACAAAGGCAAAAACTTTGAATAAAACCATCGTTTTGCCAGAAGGCATGGATGCGCGCGTGGCAAACGCCACCGCCAAAATTTTAAAAGATGGCATTGCCAAACTCATTGTTTTGGCAACGCCGGATGAATGGCAACAATCCAGCGCCGGCGTGGTTTTTGAAAATACTGAAAATTTGGAAATTGTGGATTGGCAAAATTCGCCCTTACTTCAAGAATTTGCCGATTTATACGTTCAAGAGCGCGCCGCCAAAGGCAAAGCCATCACCAAAGAAGAAGCGCTTCATCAAATGAAAAATCGGCTTTATTTTGGCAATATGCTGGTGAAAACCGGCAAAGCAGCGGGGTTGGTGGCGGGTTCTATTGCTTCAACGGGCGATATGTTGCGCGCGGCGTTTCAAGTGGTGGGCACTGCGCCCGGCATCAATTTGGCAAGTTCTTCTTTTATTATGGAACTCAAAACGCCATCGCCTGCGGGGGATAAGGTGATGTTGTTTGCCGATTGCGCGGTTAATCCCAACCCCAATGCCGAGCAATTGTCTGATATTGCTTTATCCACCGTGAATACTTACAAAAACTTAATCGGCGGGCAAGCGCGCGTGGCGTTTTTGTCTTTTTCTTCCAAAGGTTCGGCAAAGCACGAATTGGTTGAAAAAGTGCAACAAGCGGTGGAATTGACCTTAAAACGCGCAAAAGAAATGAACATTTCCGAAGATGTGGCCATTTTTGATGGCGAAATGCAACTGGATGCCGCCTTGGTTGAAAGTGTAGGCAAAGCCAAATGCAAAGGCAGTTCTGTTGCCGGGCGCGCGAATGTGTTGATTTTCCCGGATTTGCAAGCGGGCAACATCGGCTACAAATTGGTGGAACGTTTGGCAGGTGCCACGGCAATTGGTCCTTTTATTCAAGGGGCGGCAAAACCGGTGAATGATTTGTCCCGCGGTTGCTCGGCGGATGATATCGCCAGCACCATTACGGTGACGTGTTGTATGTAAAAAAAGAAGCCGTTTACCGTGGATTTTCAAAAAAATCCACGGTCAACGCTTGATTTTTTTGAAAAAAGGGAGTCTAAAAATGTTGAAATTTTTAACAATCGCCACTTCGGCAATTTTTTTATCCGCCTGCGGTGTTGAAACTTTAACTGCCGCGGCAACCACAGGCGTTTTGAAAAAAGAAGAAATGCAAGAACGAAAAAAACAATATAACCGCGTGCAAGAACGCTTAAACGAAGCGCAAGAACAAATGGCAGCCAAAGACCGCGCCGCACGCGATGCGCTTGGAATGGTTGAAAAACCCAGCCGAGACGATTATTAAAACAAGGCAACACACGGCAACAACAATGCGGCGTTTTATTGCACATTTGGATATGGATGCGTTTTTTGTGTCTGTGGCAATCAAGCGCTTTCCATTTTTAAAAAATCAAGCGGTTGTGGTGGGCGGCGCAAAAGTAAGGCTCCCAAGTTTAAAAAACGCTTGGGCATTTGATACCCTTTTGAATTACCAAGGGCGCGGCGTAGTGTGCAGTGCAAGCTACAACGCTCGGCGTTTGGGTTTGCGCTCTGGAATGGCTTTGATGAGTGCGGCTGAAATTTTGCGCCAACAACAAAAAAACGCCGCTTTAATTCCCGTTTTAAAAGAAGATAACCAAAAATTTTCCAAGGCGTTTAAAGCGGCAGTTTTGGAAATAACGCCAGAAATTGAAGATGTGGGCATTGATGAAATTTATATGGATTTAAGCGCCTTTGCCAACCCCGTTTTAACGGCGCAAAAAATTCAACAAAATGTTTTTGAAAAAACGGGGCTAACTTGTTCCATTGGTTTGTCGGAAAACAAATTGATGGCAAAGTTAGCCAGCGCTTTGCAAAAACCGCGCGGTTTTACTTTTTTAAATTTGCCGCAAGATTTGGAACAACGTGTTTGGCAATTGCCAGTCGGAAAAATCAACGGCATTGGCAAAAAAACGGCAGAAAAACTCGCAACGTTTAACATTTTAAGCATTGGCGATTTGGCAAAAGCCAACCCCGATTTTTTAAAAGAAAATTTTGGCATTCGCCTTGGCGCGTGGTTGTTTGATGCGGCGTGGGGAAAAGATTTTCGGGCTGTGAAAAGCCTTAAAAAACCGCACCAATCCATCGGCTTTGAAACCACGTTTACGCGGGATATGCTTTTGCCCAATGACCGCGCTTTTTTATCAAAAACCTTAGAAAGCTTGTGCGCGCGCGTGGCAGAGCGGCTTACAAAAGAAGGGTGCTCGGCAAAAAGCGTGTCGGTTAAAATCACCTTTGCAGATTTTCAAAAGGTTGAGCGCTCAATGCCTTTTTCTACGCCAACCAAAAATGCGCAAGAATTGTGCGCGGCAGCCCGCCGCACGCTAAAATATTTTGATTTTAAAAAACGCCTGCGGCTACTTGGCATCACCGCGCGCCGTTTGCAAACCGCGCCAACGGAAAATTGCGAATCTCTTTTACCAATGCTTTTTTAAAAGGTAAAATTCCCAAAAAAATTTTTTGTTTACCGTGGAAAAAGTCATGCAAAGTTTTGAGCGCAACTTGGCGGATTACACCCAAAATTATTTAAACGCCGATTATATGCAGTTTGAAAATGTGCTGGTTTTTATGCGGCGCAAAAAAGTGTTGGAAATTTTAAATCAATACCGCCCCAAAAATATTTTGGAAATTGGCGCTGGCACGCAATCGCTTTTTAATTTTTACCACGATTTTGAAAGTTTTACCGTGGTGGAACCAAGCCTTGAATTTTTTAAAAATATTCAACAATCATCTTTTTATAATCCACAAAAAATCACTTTAATTCATGATTTTTTAGAAAAACAAATAGAAAAAGTAAAAACAGAAGTATGTAATATTACAGTAGTATCAGAATCACAAACACCTGTTGAAGAAATAGACTTCTCAATGATTTCTGGAGAACAAAAAAGAACAATTGATTTAAGTTCACCAGTAACAACATGTGAACTAAAACCAATTATATACCCAGAATCAGCTAGAGATAGTGTAGAATTAGAATGGGAAAGTTCAAATCCGGAAGTAGCTTCAGTAGATGAAAATGGTATAGTTACAGGAAATAAAAATGGTACAGCAGTAATTACAGTAAGAACAAATAATGGAAAACATGCAGAAACAACAGTGGAAGTTCAAACATCTCCAACAGAAATTGTATTAAATGCAGCAGAATTACAAATAGATATAGCGCAAGCACAACATACAAAATTAGAAGCAGCAATTAAGCCTGTAACAGCAAATGTAAAAACAGGAATAACATGGAGTAGTAGTAATTCTGATGTAGCATCAGTTAATCAAACAGGAGAAGTAGAGGCTAAAAGTACAGGAAAAACTGTAATATCTGCTGTAACAGAAAATGGATGTGCTACAGATTGTACAATTACAGTTATAGATAGTTCAAAATATGCTGTTCCAGACCCAAGTAATCCTTCTTCTCCAACAGGAGCACCAGATACAACACAAAGTCCAAGTGATGATACATTCCCATGGTGGTTAGTTGCAGGTGTTGCTGCAGGTGTAGGTGCAGTAGTATTAGGAGGAGCTACACTTGTAGTAGGAGCTGTAATCGGAGTAGTAAC